>OCTW011598629.1_pt1 | contig 86919 bp, 59 predicted proteins | sample 1539671 | NCBI WGS metagenome assembly OCTW01 (sample SAMN02144230, study PRJEB22623) | gut metagenome | biome: sheep rumen | host: Ovis aries | place: New Zealand | reverse complement strand
TATAAGAATGGCGATAAGGCGCCTCTCGCATCGATTCTTGCCACCGGTATAAAGTATCTTACTGAGGAGACTAAGAAATTTAACAGCCTCACTTCAGAGATCATAGGTGCAGCCGAGATGGTTTCACGTATGGCGGGAATGGTCGAACGTGATAAGGAATTAAAGAAGCTTACTTTAAGGGATGGCATTAAGGAAGCTGATCTTAATTATGCCAAGTCCATGAAGAAGGAAGCTGAAATATATATTGCATCCAAGGCTGCTCAGGAAAAGCTTTATGGAGAAGCGGCAAATAATGAATGGTCGAAGGAACTTTCTGACCCTGATAAGAGAGTTGAGCTGATAACGGATATTATCATTGAGGAAACACTTAAGGGCAGTATCAAGAAGTGTGATGCACTCCGTGATAAAAATCCGAAATTTATCGATGAAGTTGGCAATATCGCTATGGAAATACAGGGCGTCAGCAATGCTTCCGCAGCCTTAGCGAATGAGCCTGATGAGGAAAAGGTTAAGGACACAAAGGATAAGTTGACTCTTAGAAATGAATATCTTCAGTATAAGATGATCCAGTCCTATACAAAATACCGTGTTGATAATCCGATGATAGAGAATCTCAATAATGATACGCGTAAGAAGGAACTCACAGAAAGCGTTAAGGAAGCAGTTTTGGCTACCGGTATGCAGAATCTGTCACCTCAGGAGCTTAAGAAGAAGCTATCTACAGGAAATGTTCTGAGAAAGGTTGCAGTGCTTAACAACATGAAGATTGCAAATAAAAAAGAAGCAGCTGCCAAGAAGGGAACAGAGAAGGATATCAAGGTAACGCAGGAAACCAAGGATTATACAAATAAACTGAAAAAGCAGAAGCTTGATAATATAAAGAAAAAACAGGCAAAGGCTATGGGAAAGCAATAATGGAAGACAGAAACCGGTCGCGGTCAGCGGCCGGTTTTTTTGCTAAAAATATAATTGAATAAAAAGAGCTTTAAGATTAAAATAATAAATGATAATGAATGTTTGCTTCGAGGCCGGAGGTTATGATCAAAGAAGGAGAGGTGTACTTATGAAGAATGAAATGGTAGCTGAGGAGATAATCAAGAATCTTATTCGCAGTGCGTTTGAGGTCAGAGAAAATGCATATGCTTTTTATTCACATTTTGCTGTGGGGGCAGCGGTGCTTTCAGATGACGGAGGAGTTTATACCGGATGCAACATTGAAAATGCGTCATATCCGGCAGGAAGCTGTGCAGAAACGGTAGCCATAAATAAGGCTGTCAGCGAGGGCGCGAGAGGTATCCGTGCGATAGCAATAGTCGGTGGCCCTGAGGGTAAAGAGGATGACGAGCAGGCAAGTCATGTGAATGATTATATTTATCCGTGTGGTATCTGCAGACAGGTATTATCAGAATTCAGGGGCAAGGATGGAACTGTTGTTATTCTGGCAAAGAGTGCGGATGATTATAAGCTGTATGATTTTTCCGAGCTTATGGTCGGAGCCTTTACAAGTGAAGCACTGTCAGGGCCGGCCGATGATGCGGACGATTCGGCTGAGCAGGGGATTGATCCGGATGATTCGGCAGAATAAGTGATCGATCCGTGCGTTTTGACTGAGCAGGAGATTGATCCGGATGATTCGGCAGAATAGTGATCGATCCGAGTGTTTTGGCTGAGCAGGAGATGATTGTTGATGCCGAAGAGGTATGATCATGTACCAATTATTCGTTGTAAATAATAGCTGTTTTTTGGTATAATATTAATGTTGGGCCGGTATCAGAAATAAGAAATTACAGGACATTGGTCCGGATTATATATGGATTTAGGAGGGAAAGGTTACAATGGGACTTTTTAACAGAATGATGGATAGGATCGGGAATGATGTAGATGAGTTTGGTGTAGCAGCTGCTCCGGCAGAGGATGTGACTGCGAAGGCTGAAACAGAAAAACCTGCTGCGCAGGTGATTTCGCCTGAGAAACTGATCGACATTTCTGACCGCTGTCTTGCAACGGCGGCACTTTCAATGTATTGTGCAGCGTGCGATGGAAACATATCCATCGAAGAATATATGGAGATGGATATCAATATCGGCAGCATCAAGGGTAAGAATAAGCTTCCTGCAGAGGTTGAGAAGGAGCTTGATGAGATAAGTCAGAACCACAATATCACCTGGGGCGAGGTTGTGAAGTATCTCGATAAGCTGTCACCGGATACTCTTATGAAGATGAGCGATGCGGTTGCTGATATCATGGTTGCTTCCGACGGCGTGAATGATGCCGAGCAGGCTGTTGTTGAGCAGTTTGCAAACTACGTGAAGAGCAGAATCTAACGAATATAAAATTAAACAGTATATTATGCAACATACCGCAACTGTTTTTGTTGCGGTGTTGTTGTCTCTATGCGTTGATTATACTTGATAAGAATGATCATACAGTGTATGATGGATAAATGTGCGGGCAGCTCTATAATGAGAGAATACAGAGTGTCTGCATGGTCATATAACAAAATTGAACAGAATATGTGGAACACTGCATGATATTGAAAGAGAAGAAATGGAAGAAATAAAGTACATCACAATAAAGGGAGCCAGAGAGCATAATCTGAAAAATATTGATCTCAGGCTGCCTAGAAACAAATTCATAGTATTTACGGGGCTTTCAGGCTCGGGCAAATCCAGCCTGGCTTTCGACACGATCTACGCTGAGGGGCAGAGACGCTACGTTGAGTCCCTCTCTTCGTATGCCAGAATGTTCCTCGGACAGGCAGACAAACCGGATGTCGACAAGATTGAAGGACTCTCTCCGGCTATCTCGATCGACCAGAAATCAACCAACCGTAACCCGCGTTCAACGGTCGGAACCGTGACGGAGATATACGATTATCTGAGACTTCTATATGCGAGAATCGGTATACCGCATTGTCCGAAGTGTGGCAAGGTTATCGAGAGACAGACTGTGGATCAGATGGTTGACAGTATCATGAATCTTCCGGAGAGAACGAAGTTTTCGATACTTGCGCCTGTAGTAAGAGGTCGCAAGGGTGAGCACGAGAAGGTCATCCAGCAGGCGAAGAAGAGCGGCTATGTCAGGATAGTTGTCGATGGTAACCTCTATGATCTGAACGAAGAGATCAAACTTGAGAAGAATAAAAAGCATAATATAGATGTTGTTATAGACAGACTTGTCATCAAGGAGGGCATGGAGAGCCGTCTTGCAGGTTCGATCGAGACTGCACTTCATCTGTCTGACGGAATCGTTAAGGCGGAGATTGTTGACGGTGAGACGCTGACCTTCTCGGACAGCTACTCATGTCCGGACTGCGGCATCAGTATCGATGAGATCGAGCCGCGAAGCTTCTCCTTCAATAATCCCTTCGGAGCCTGTCCGGTCTGTACCGGTCTTGGCTTCAGACACGAATTTGACGTGGATCTTCTGGTTCCGGATAAGAAGAGAAGCCTGAATGAGGGCGCATTTGCCGTGCCGGGCTGGCAGTCCAGCGGCGACACGAAGAGCTTTACACATGCAATTCTTAAGGCTCTTGCAGAGGAATATAACTTTACGCTTGATACACCTTGGCGTGAGCTTCCTGAGGAGGCGAAGAAGGCCATACTTTATGGTATTAAGGGTAAGATCAAGGTGGAATACACAGGCCAGCGTGGACGTGGCGTTTACAACATGAGCTACGAGGGCGTGATAAATAATGTACAGCAGCGTTACCGTGAGACCAGCTCTGAGGCGATGAAGGCGGAATATGATGAATTTATGACCTACATCCCTTGCGAGGCCTGCGGAGGTAAGAGGCTTAAGCCGACTTCCCTTGCGGTGACTATTTCCGATAAAAACATATTTGATGTAACCGAGCTTTCGGTGGAAGAACTGAATGACTTTATAGCCGATGTTCAGCTGACTGAAAGAGAGAAGATGATCGGCGGCCAGATACTCCGCGAGATTGCCAACAGGACGCAGTTTATGGTTGATGTAGGATTGAATTATCTGACTCTCAGCCGTGCGACCGCGACGCTTTCCGGCGGTGAGGCGCAGAGAATAAGGCTTGCTACGCAGATCGGTTCAGGACTTGTGGGCGTTTCATACATCCTCGACGAGCCGAGTATCGGACTTCACCAGAGGGACAATGATAAGCTTATTGCGTCACTCAAGTCACTTCGTGATCTGGGAAATACACTGATCGTCGTTGAGCACGACGAGGATACCATGAAGGCTGCGGATTTCATAGTTGATATCGGTCCGGGCGCCGGCAGGAACGGCGGAAGAGTTGTTGCGACAGGAACGGCCGAGGACATCATGAATAATCCTGAGTCGATGACCGGAAGATATCTCTCGCATGAGCTTGAGATTCCTGTTCCGCTGAAGAGGCGTAGACCGTCTGATTATATCAGAATCAGAGGAGCCCGCGAGAATAATCTGAAGAGCGTGGATGTAGATATACCGAAGGGAGTTTTCACCTGCGTTACCGGAGTTTCCGGTTCGGGAAAGAGCTCTCTCATCAATGAAATATTGAAGAAGAAACTCCTCAGGACTCTCAACAGAGCAAGGATCAAGCCTGGAAAATATGATTCGATTGAAGGCTTTGAGGATCTGGACAAGGTTATCGATATCGATCAGTCGCCTATCGGACGTACTCCGAGATCGAACCCGGCAACGTATACAGGTGTATTTGACCTGATAAGGGACCTCTTTGCAGGCACGAAGGACGCTAAGGCACTTGGCTACAGCAAGGGGCGTTTCTCCTTCAATGTGGCCGGTGGGCGCTGCGAGGCGTGCAAGGGCGATGGTATCATAAAGATTGAGATGCATTTCCTGCCGGACATATATGTTCCATGCGAGGTTTGCGGCGGCAAGCGATATAACCGCGAGACTCTCGAGGTGAAATATAAGGGCAAGAGTATCTATGAGGTTCTGGACATGACGGTGGACGAGGCGTGCGATTTCTTTGAAAACGTGCCTTCAGTCAGACGTAAGATTATCACTCTGAAGGAGGTTGGTCTCGGATATATCAAGCTCGGACAGCCGTCGACGACTCTGTCCGGTGGTGAGGCGCAACGTATCAAGCTTGCGGCTGAGCTCTCCAGAAGAAGTACAGGCAAGACCATATACATCCTCGATGAGCCGACAACAGGCCTTCATTTTGACGATGTGAGAAAGCTTCTCGAGATACTCCAAAAGCTCTCAGACGGCGGAAATACCGTCGTTGTCATAGAGCATAACATGGACGTTATCAAGGAAGCTGATTATATAATCGACCTCGGACCTGAGGGCGGTAACGGCGGAGGAACAGTTGTCGTGACCGGAACACCTGAGGAGGTTGCTAAGTGTGAGGAGTCATTTACCGGACAGTATCTGAAGAGGTATTTGTGATACCAGGTTTTTGGTGATAAAACAGGAGAAAATATGCAACCACTATTAATACCGGCAAAACTACATTATTACATTATATGCCAATAGCATAGTCAAGCGATGCATTCCTGAATTTCTCGAAATTGAAATAGCAATTTACGATATTTTGAGTTAAAATATAAAAAGAGAAATATTCTGTAAGGAGGCAGGCATGGGAAAACCGATAAAAGAAGTATATAATGAACAAGAAGATCTGAGAGATAAAATTTTTATTTTTTCGCTGTTTGGAAGCATCGCCATGGTGCTTATATGCGCTGTGAACATGATCATTTCGGGTAATAGTCTCTGGACAGTTATATTTAATGTGGCCTCGGCATTACTCCTGCTGATGCTGTTCAAGCTTGCATTTGCTAAAGGGAAGAAGGGCTTTGCCCGTACATTCTTTATTTATTTTTTAAATATCGCTGTCATGACATATCTGTTTTATATTAATGGTGGTGTCAATTCGGGTATGGCCATATATCTGATGGCTGGTCTTCTGATAATTGTGCTGGCTGAGCACGGCGTTAAGCGTTATGTTGCGCTGGTTATATGCAGTATTTTTCATGTTGCATCGATCATCATTTCGTATAATTATATGGGCGAACAGGCGAAGGATAATGATCGCCCGGTAATTGTGCCGGATATGGACAGCTTCAGTGAAGTACTTGATACCGCAGTCTCTCTGATCATAGTTGGCGTTTGTATGGCAAGCGTCCTCATTCTTCTCTTCAATGCATATGACAAGGAGAAGAAGGCCAACGAGGAGCTTATGAATAAGCTGGCTGAAATGGCGATAACTGACGAACTTACAGGTGTCAGCAACAGAAGAAATATGTTCAATATCCTTGAAAGATATGATGGACTTTTCGATTCGGATGACAAATATATTGCCATGATCGATATTGATCAGTTTAAAAAGGTAAATGATGAATATGGTCATCTGTTTGGTGATGAGGTTTTACGCAGATTCGGAAAAGTATTGTATGCTCAGAGCGAGGATCCAGAGGTTGAACTCGTTGCCAGATATGGCGGACAGGAATTTGTTCTTCTCTTCAATGCTGATAGCAGAGAAAAAGCTGTTGAGCGCATAGAAAATATAAGACAGCAGCTGAAAAATATCAGAATTGAGAAATATCCTGATGTTAATCTGACCGCAAGCGCCGGCCTTGTAGCATGTAAAAAACATACTAATCTGACAAGACTCCTTAAGAATGCGGATGATTGTCTCTTCAATGCCAAGAAGATGGGAAGAGATATGATAATGTCATCGTTCCAGTAAGTAAATATGTAAGGAAAATATGGTGGAGCCGGTCGAGAGACCGGCTCTTTGCTCTGTTATGACAGGCACTCCTCGTTATATTTGTCGAGAAGCAGGTTGATGTCATCGACAGAAGCTTTTTGATTGATACCGACAGAGATGATGATATCACGGCGGTTTTTAGGGTAGAGCGCAGCGCTTCCGGAAAGCTCGAGGGCTCTGGTGGTTTCACGCATGGTAAGACCGGCGGCAATGCACATCCTGAGAATCTTGTCACGACCCGGGCTTTTCGAGCCCTTCATGATCTGATAATAATAGGATTTTTCTATGCCGCTTTTTGTGATGAGCTCGCTGTCAGTCAGCCCTTTTGCTTCTGTAAGAGAGCGGTAATATGATGTGAAGCTGTCATGGCTGTCAGTAATCTTCGGGTTGTCGAAGAATCGCTCCATCACGTCAGTGTTGTCAATTTTAGAAAGAATGTCTGCCAGATTTCTGGTGGTTGAGTCGTCAGCCATGGAATTTCCTCCTGATAAATACTTATGAATATGTATATGTATTAATGATACGATGCCGGTATAGAGGTATTACCGTCTAAACACGTTTTTTGCTCCTGAGTTATGATATGAAATATCTGTATGTTAATGGAGCATATCAGTATATTATCATATTGTAGTGAGATAGTGTTATGGTTTATTTTTGCTATATGTTTTTTTGTGTTTTTGAGTTGATGATGTTTTAAGACAAGCGAGTAAACAGACTGTGTTATTTTGATATATCCGAGAAGGACAGGTTATGCTTGAAGATATCGTTGAAAGCGCTCTTTACACCGAGGTTAAGGAGCTGAAGGATGGAAAGAAAATAGTGATGGATCCGGAGACAGAGAAGCTTTATTACAGAAAATCTCTGTCTGTTTTCAGTGTGCCTGTTTACAGGTTTCTGAAGAATCACGATCATCCGGCGATACCAAGGATCAAGACCTTCTGGCAGGAGGAGGGTAAGCTCGTTGTTATCGAGGACCTGATACAGGGGCGAACGCTTGAGGAGCTGCTGGATAAACAAAGTGATAAGCGATCTGAGAAGCAGGGGATTAGAGACGCGGAAACCGGGAGTCACAAAGGGACAAACGAAAACATTTCAAATATTATTGATAATGGTAAAGGTGATGTACTCAGTTTCGAGGAGAAGAAAAGAATCCTTTTGGAAATATGCGACGGACTTATATTTCTCCATGAGGCGCAGCCTCCGATAATCCACAGAGATATCAAGGCGTCAAATATAATGGTGACCGACGAAGGGCGTGTCATGATCATCGATTATGATGCGGCGAAGCAGTTCGTTCCGGGAAGCGAGAAGGATACAGTTCTGATCGGTACGCAGGGAATAGCTGCGCCGGAGCAGTATGGTTTTGCACAGTCAGATCAGAGGACAGACATTTACGCCTTCGGTAAGCTGGTCGAAAGAGTCATTCCGGAGTCTGAGCAGGCGATGCGTATTGCCGGAAAAGCTACAAGATTCAGTCCGTCCGCAAGATATAAATCTGTCAGAGAGATGAAGGCGGATCTTGCGAAAATGTGGGATCCGAAGGTCAGCCGTGCAGAGCATAACAAGGAAATTATCAGGAATAAGCTCATCGGCACTGTAAGAAAAAAGAGCTTTAAGATAGGCGTTGTGGCGGCTGTTCTGCTTGTGATAGGAATTGCAGGCAAAAAGGGCTATGACAAATATTATTATCCGGAATATAAGGTAAGACGGCCTGCATATGAGAAAGCAGAAAAGGCTATAAAGGACGGCGACTATGAAAAGGCGAAGGAGTATTTGGAGAAGTGCGGGCTGGATTACAGAGACTGTCAGGCACTTTACGACGAATGCGAGCAGAAGATATATGAGGCCGAGCAGGAGAGGCTGAAGGAGCAGTATCAGGCGGATTTTGATAAGGCTAAGGAAGATTATCTGGAGAAGGGCGAATCAACGGATATTTCAGCCCTCGTGCAGAAGTCGGATGAAGTGGACAAGGCCGGACTTGCGGGCGACCACCTGAAGGAGGTTGGAGATGCGGTTCTCGAAAGGGTGGAGAAGATACTTGCTTCAGATGGCGTGGAGAAGGCACGCTCCCACATGAAAGCTGTGGAAAACATATATAAAATATACGGACACTATGGCTATCTGAAAAACCTGAAGCTTGATTATATAGAACTGCTCAGAGAGAAGGGATTTAAGAGAGAGGCATTTTTCGTACTGGCGGATATCGTTGGATATGAGTCACTTGGCGGAGAGACGGATAGTGCGAGTGGATCAGACAGTGAGAATGGATCGGATGGAATCGGTAATAGCGGATCGGGAAGTGGCTCGAGTGGATCGGACAGTGATGCGAACAGGTCAGATGAATCCGGCAGCAGCGGATCGGGTGGCCAGAGTGGATCGGATGGATCCGGTAATAGTGGATCCGGTAGCGGATCGGGTGGCCAGAGTGAAACGGATGGATCCGGCAATAGTGGATCCGGCGGCGGATCGGATGATGACAGTACCGGGGGAAGAGTGAAACTATCGGAACTCCTTGACGAAGTGGTTGCCCAGTACAGGACGAAGGGCGAACATTACGAAGCAGTCAACTTCATCGATCAGGTTATTGGTAAGGTAAAAGACTGGAAACTACGCGATAAACTAATAAATAATTACAGAGATCCAATTTATTATGACTATGCCGAGCAGCTGATGGTTGAAGGAAAATATAAAACCGCTGTCGATTATTATGGGAAGGCTTATCGGTATAAAGACGCCGACAGCAGGATAAATGATGCGAGATATCAGTACTGCCTGCTACATACCGAGAAGGCTGACGGAGAGTTTAAGTCTTATCTGAAGCTGCTTGTCAAAGCGGATTATCCGGGTGCGGCGGATCTGAAGAATCAGATGGAAGCCTACAAGGTTGTGGTTGATGTTGAATACAGGGGTACAAATATGGTTGCTATCAACTATACGGTTTCAAACGGATACGGCAACACCAACCTGGAATACAGCTCTTATATCTATACGGACGATGGCAATCTGATCATCGACAAGCTGCGCGGAAATCAGAACAGATTATATACAAATACAGCCCTGTCGGAGCTTTATTATCACATGGACAGGATTGAGGTTTATGACACTGACGGTAAGCTTCTCACGACGTGGAGGAGGTAAGAGAGATTCTGAGAGATCAGGGACATGCTAACTTTATTTGACTGGTTCAAGAGGTATACCTATCATTTTTTTTGCTTGTTCCGATGACAATATTTATATGATTGTGGGCTGTCAGCCCACCAAATTGAATATTTAATATAGTAAAATGCTCATAGGCAGAAGCCTATGAGCGTTTTGTTGTTTTTGACGGAAATCAAAGAGAACATTACAGTAAATAACGTAAAAGAGAGGTGGTATAAATGAATAGAGAGACTGATTTTCAGAGAAATGTTAAGTGGGTTATTTACATGACTGCGGCGGTATGTGCACTGTGTCAGTTTATTCTTTTATTCTCAGAATTAAATTATCTGTCGGGCCTGGGAATAATAGTAAATCTATTCTATCATGCAGCAGGTGTAGCGTGTCCTGCTTTCATTCTATATCTATTCATTAATCAGAACAGGGACAAGGAGGTATACGGAAGTTATGCGATAGGTGGAGAATTATTCCTTGGTGCGTTGGTGACCCTTTCTATCATGATCAAATATATCAACAAGACAAAGGGTTCTCTTGCTTATTCCACAGCGATAGTAGTATTTCTTGTGATATCAATAGTATTTGAACTGCTGGTTGGATTCCTGTTTATCAGGTATGGACAGGATAAGGTTACCTGTGTCCTGCCGGTTCTTACTCTTTTTGTATCGCTTATCCTCAGAGATGCGGTGCTTAGCCGTGTTGATTCCAAGTTACATGTAAAAGTGAATATTGGATATGATGAGCTGGGTAATATTGTCGGAACAAGTTTTAAAGGATCATTTGCATCAGCCTGGACATTTCTGCATGCGTTCTTTTTCCTTATCTTTGTCGTATGCGTGATCATATATGTTGACACAAGATTCCTGGAGGAGCTGAAGGATAATCCGAAAGATCTGTTTAGTAAGAAGACATTGTTCGGAACATTTACAAATGGGCTGATACAGGAAGAAAAACCGAAGAAGAAAAACGGCAATATCGCTCAGCAGATGAATGATAGCAACTCGGACAAACCATTACAGTCGGTTACACCATTACAAGGTGGGACAGCAGTAGATTCTACAGAAACGTCAAAGGGAAATATCAACACTCAGAATAGCGATGTTTTACATAGAGAAGGTGCATTTAGAAAGTGTCCGGACTGCGGAAGTATAGTTCCCGAAGATGCAGAGATGTGCATGACCTGTGGCTGTCCGATGGAACAAAGGAGGGAAAGTGATATGGCATTAATTAATTGTCCGGTATGTGGAGGGAAGATTTCTGATAAAGCGGTAAAGTGTGTGCATTGTGGCGCATCTCTAGCTGAAACTAAAGCGAGTGTTTTAAATGAAAATGAAAAAGTAATTATTCAACCGAAAGATGAAAAAAAATCTTTAAGTGAACAGGACAATAACGAATCTGCTAAAACTGTTGGCGATAAAAAAAGTAAAAAGAAGGTCGTTATCGCTGCAGTATCGTTGCTTTTAGTGGCTGTTGCAGTGGTAATGGTGGTCCTTTTTATGAATGACAAACCTAAAAAGTCAGAAAAATCAACAGATAAATCAACTGAGAATATCGTTGACCAGGAAGATAATAAAGGTAATGATCTGGGCGAAGCAAAGAAGGCTTATTCTAACCTCAAACAGGTTTATTCTGTGGCAGACAGCATGATAGGGTATGAGTCAAAAGCATGGAAATTTACAATCTATGATTCGGATGGTATAAGGGATCTTGAAGGTGGTGCAAGCAAGTTTAGTCAGGAAGTAGGCTTAAATAAAACTGAGGTTAATAAAGCTGTCGATGAACTGGCTGAAGCAATAAAGAATAATTCTCCTGCAGAAATGCAACCGATAATGACGAATAATATTTTAGCAAAAAAAATATTTGATGATGCATCTTGTGCTATATACCTTGTTTATATCGTATTTGATAATAAAGGTTTGATAACAGATGCAGATAATCTGTTGGAAGACGTAAAAGCGACGATAAAACAGCTTGACAGTGATAATGAATACTACAGTGATTTAAAGGGCTTATATACAGCTGTGGAAAACTACTGGGAATTCACAAAAAGCCCTTCCGGATCATATGCAACCCTGTCTACAAATATACAGAATTATCAGAGTGAAATCGATAAATATATTTCTTCGTTGTCGTTTGATCTTGAGTAAGAAAGGATGATATTTGCTTTATAGTTGCGTATAAATGTGGTATAATATTCATGGTTACATTTATATCATTTTAGGAGATATGTTTTGGGGAAAACATGTCTCCTTTATGAAAAGAGGGGAAGCAATATTATTGGTGGGGACAGACTGATTAAAAGGTTTTTTTTAATATACAAAAATGTAGAAGCATACAAATACACTTATACCGTTCAGGTTGATAGCTGATTTATAAAATGGCAGAAATCTGGCTGGTATGAAGGTGAGTTTGTGTGCTTTTTTTGATGATTAAAGGGGGCGTTATATGAATATATCTATTTCAGAAACGGGTTCTGTAAGTATGAGCATGAATATAGATTTCAGGCTTTATGCTAAATTCCGTAATGAGCAAATATGTGAGGATACATTATCAAAAATAACAGTTGTTTATGATGAGGATGAGGAGTGTTCTTTGCTGGATATAGCTAAGGCGTTCAGAACATCTAATATGATGACTTTATTATCTGAACATGATCCGATGGTTTATGCATTTGATACCGTAACTGCTCCGGAGGGGGAATCATTTTGCTTTGTACATAATGTTTATGGATCAGAACAGGAAGCATTGTTAGCGCTTGCCGTTCTTGGACGGGCAATTATCGAATTGGCAGAGGATGATGTTGCGCTGATAATAGACATGACTGATTATGATAACGAGTACTTTGGCAATCATATAATGTATTATCTCGGCGGAGAATTGGATGAAGTTAAACAATATACAGTTAGAGGATTAGCAGGATCAAGCCACCATGAGATTGAAATATCTGATTTTAATAAAATGTTGAAAGATGCAGATTTATCATATAGCCAGAAGAAATACTTGAGAGATATTGCCCCTGAACCACATCCGACGGAATTGATGAATTCAATGAAGTGGTGGACCAAGAAGAAACCGTCTGAAAAAAAGAAAACAACGGGTCAAACAAAGAAGACAACAGGTCAAAAAACTACAAGACAAAAAGCAGACAATTCAAATAGTGATTCTGATACGCCGGAAGCGTTGGAGGCAAAAAAAGAAGCTGCGTTAAAGAGAGGGTTCATGGCACTTGAAGATGCAGAATGGGAAGAGGCTGAGGGCTTTTTTGAGACTGTACTTAGCTATGATGCGGAGAGTTCGAAGGCATATCTAGGAAGGTTTTTGGCTGATAATATAGCGGATTCAATTAATACGTATGAACAGAAATGCTTAAAACAGATAGACAAAACAATTAATGAGATGGGCACTGATGATCAAGAACAATCTGGAAGGCGTTATGAGACTATAACGGCTTGCAATATTGATGAGGCTTTTATTGAGGATGTAATTACAAAATACTCTATTCCATATGGAAGTGCAGAACTTAAACCTACAAGAATTAAACAAGAATTTGATTATGACAGAACGTACACAACCATTATCAATGCAATTGAAGAATACAAGAAAAGAACGATAAAGGAACTAAAAGATGATAAGAATCTTATAAAAGCAAAAAGATATGGAGATGAAGAATTATCACAAAGCATACAACAGCTTGAAGATAGTATTATTAAAAAATTTGATCACTATATATCTGAAGAAAGCAAAAAGAACAAGGAGCGAGATGAACAAATACCTGTTTTATATCGTGAACACCTGAACAGTGTTGCCTCTAAAATAGAGGGAATACATAGAAATGTACAATTAAAAAAGAAAAAGAAGCGATTAACAATTGTTATTTCCATTGTGGTGATAATAAGCGTGATTATATCGATTGCAATTACAAAATCTGTGATGAAAAAGAATAAATATGATGCTGCATTAAAGGCTTATAATACAGGAGATTACGCAGAAGCAAAAAGATTATTTAGTACTATAAAGGATTACAAAGATTCGGAATACTATTATTTTAAGGCATCAGTCGCATCCGCTGAAAAAGGAAACACTATTACATTTGGTGCTTTTGAACAGGATAATGATATATCACGAAAAGAACCGATTGAATGGACTGTGTTGGATGTACAAGATGACAGAATTTTGATTATTTCAAATTATGTTCTAATAGGACAAGATATGAGTGAAATGCAAGAATTTCCAAGCTGGGAAAAATGCGGTGTGAGGAAATGGTTAAATGATACTTTTGTTTCAACAGCTTTTTCAGATGATGAAGAGATAATCATTTTAGAAACAGTCGTAAAAAATGAAAACTGTGGAGATACAAAAGACAGGGCATTTATTCTTAGTAAAGAGGAATTAGAAAAGTATTTTCCGAATGAACGAGATAGAATAACTGATGCAACAGAATATGCAAAAGCTGGTGGCAATGGTTTGTTGAATATGTGCTATAGTCGTGGGGATCCCAGACACTCTTATTGGTGGTTGCGTTCTCAGATATACGACGACTTATTTGATGAGGGGTATATATTTCAAGGTATAGATTATGCAGGTCAAATAGATGAATATGGATATTTAGGAAATTTGGGGTTAGGTGTTAGACCGGTAATGTGGATAAAAAGATATTAATAAAAGCATCGAGAACAAAAGTTCCAAAAGACTACTATATAAATATTCCATACAATGGCATATATCAGAGTATTATGATTGCTTATATAAAGAATAGTGGAAATAGTTTGAAAAGGGATAACAAAGCATGAGATTTGTTCATTACCTGAGACAACATGGAATAGATTGATAAATGAGGTGACTAACTATGCAGATAACAAACAGAGAAGAGTATAAGGAAGTCACAATTTCTTCATTGGGATTTACTACACGTACTTACAACTGCTTGATGCGCGCTAACTATGGAACTCTGTATCGGCTTATAGAGAATTATGATAATCTCCCCAATATTCACAACATGGGTGAAAAGAGTCTATGCGAAATAGATGATTTATTATCTAATATCTCAGAGAAAGAACTATTACAGATGGCTGTATCGAGTAATAGTGATGATAATGAAGCAGAGATGAAAGAAACTGATAAACAGATATTATTGTCGCCGGAGATTTTGTCAAGGCCAGCGACCGATCTTAATGTTTCTGCCCGTATTTGCAATTCATTTCATAATGAGGGCATTGAAACAATAGAACAGGTTTTGGCACTACATCCCGCAGATATACTTCATATGCGCAATATGGGGGCTTTATCCGCACAGCAGCTCCAGAGGCAGATAGAGTTGCTGTGCGAAAAAGGTGAAGATTACTTTGAAACTTCATATATAGATGACAGTATAAACTCAGGTTCATATGAAACAACAAATAGAACGAATGATGATTGGATGTTAGAAAAAGGTTTTGATTTTTCTGTAATTGATATATTGACAGAACGATTCGCATTAAAACCTTCATTGATGACGGAATGGTTCGGTTTGTCACGACAAAGTATATATAACGCATTGGAAAAACGGTCATCAAAAAGAAACAGAAAATGGACAGGGAAAGTACTGAATGATTCTGAATACGCAATTCTTGATGGTCTGATCAAATCTAAAACATTTGATTATCATGACGAAAAAGTAATCTGCAGTTGTATGAACGATCGGCATGGCGATTTGGCATGTATATTTATCTATACTGATGAGATAAAATGCTTCTTCTTAGGTGATTTACCAGTTGAATTGCAAAAGGAGATTACTCGTGTTGGATATGATAAATATTCGAAAAATGAGCTTGATGGTGAGTCTGAAGGAACTATTGTTTATTGCATTCGAAAACCGTATTTTTTGCCCCGAAATCCAAAAAGATTCAGAGCCAATGCAGAACTACGAGGAATGACAAGCGATGAATATGCACGATATATATCTGGTTATCCGATTGGAGATGCTCGTGCAGTTAATGATGAGCAGATAATAGCATTTTTCAAAGAAAATCTGATTGATGGAAAGGTTTATATCTCTTCGGATCCCCAAAACCAGTGGATCAGATCATTGGCTTCCCGTAATGGCTATGCCATAAAAGACTTTATCGCACTTTATGGCTATGAATCGAAACTGGATGGTACAGAGCTTACGACTGACGGGGCCCGTGAACGTCACGTTGAAGAATTGAAACAGTGCATTGTTCATGACAATATTGTGTATTTTCCAACTGATTCCCGTCTTTACAGAGTTTTAAATACCTACTGCTATAACAAGGGCTATGCACTGAACGAATACATAAAATCCCTGGGATTTGAGCGTACCACGGAACGCCCAGATGTTGTTCATGATACTCTGGAGCAGGACATGCAGGTGCGGCATATCGAGGGTAAATTTGAGGATAGAGTATTTGCATCGTATCCTTTGATCGGAAGCAAAATTATAAAGCCTGAAATACTGGATAAACTTAATACTTATGCCCGACAATATATTGATACTGTTTTACGTGAGCCGATGACTAAACTGCCTCTGCAGGCGGAAATGCAGATCACACTTGCTCTAATCAACAACGCGAAGAACTGGAAAAACGAGGAAAATACAAATTTCTGGAACTATATTGCCCTTCAGTTTGGATACCGTGATGCAAGCGGTTCTGTAGTTCGTCTTCTGCAGGCTTCATTGGAAGACGCAATGAAAAAGAACAACCGTCTTTTCATTGAAGACTCAAACGGCCGTGCTTTCAAGTCTACAGCGGTCATTCATGCTCTTACTACCAGAAAATCCTGGATGGCTCTCTTTGATTTTCTTTTCGACTTCTATAAGAATAATCTGAATTGGAAAGTGATACCGGATGATCCCCTGCTCGCTGTCATGATTCGATCACTGCAACAGAAGCTGACAGGAGACAGTGATGACGATGAAGAACTCTTGATCAGTTCACGTGTATATTCATTTCAGGAAGGAATACGCAAACTGGTTCTTTACAGACCGGTCTTTACGCGGGGATTGTTCGAAAAGCTGATTAATAAGATAGACGCCATGGTAAATTCTGAGGATAAGCCGGCGAAGACTTATGAAGAGCAGCTTTGTGAGGAATGGTTTAAAGAGAAGATCACTGCAATAGCTAATACAAAACGTACGGAGAGACAGAGCCAAGGTGGAAGCAGGGAAGTTGCTATAGATTACTCCAGGATTCATGCTAAATATATCCTGAAGAATGAGACGGATATCCAGCTGGTTCTTCCGGACATCCGTCTTAAACGAGAGAATGTAAGCAAAGCTCTTCTTACGATTTATTATAATGGATCCATTGTACAACAGAATATGAGTTGGTACGGCAATGAACTCGGTAAAACCCTGAATGGTGTGGCTATATCTTTGCCAGCTGGCTCTTTTGACTCAGAGATTTCGGAGATTCAAGTTAAAATAACCTGTGATGGTGAAGAAATCTATAACTCGGTGGATACAATGAACCGCCGGGTATGGGTATTCTATGGAGGTAATGAATGCAATGCCGGCCAGATAAAAAAGGACAATTACACGGTTGTCCTCCCAAGAAACATAACGCTTGAAACAGAAAATACTGAGATTACAGATATAGATGGTTTTAAGAACCAAGGATTAAAGGCATTTTTCTTGGAACTGAAGGATGGTTATGTGCTTACCGTTGGCGGCAGGTTAGTTGCATTTGACAGCGAAAACGGAACAGATATCCGTGTGATAGCGCCTGTGGAATCAGCAGGATTACCGCGTGTATCAGCAGATGACCAGGAGTATTATTTCGCATATCAAAACAGCGAATGCAGCATTATTCTTGGAAACGCGGATTTTCTTCAGCAGTTCGTTATTTTGCGTAATGGAGAACAAATCGAGTTTTCTTCTTTGCCTGTATCGTCCAATGGACTTGCTTTTACGTTCCCTTTGCGTGGCGAAAGTGACACATGCAGATTGCAGGTGATCAATCTGTCTGACGAAAGATTGGTATTTGACAGGAATTTCATCCTGATCAGACAGGCAAGCTGCAGCTTCAACAGAGAATTTTATTATTCAATAGCTGATTACAAAGACGCTGAATACAGAGTTGATATCGATGACTTTTCAGAAGCTATACCTTTTGGAGCAGATGATGAGGAAGTAAGAATTCCATACAGAGATGGAGAACTCCACGTCGCTGTTCCCAAAGTGATAATTCAGGAGACTACGGGCACCTGGATGGATGGGTCTGTGCCGGCCTTGTATATTGGAGATATACCTCAAGCCAGTCTGCTGAAGGTGTCGACACCATCTAAATTGGATGTACGTTTCTTTGTCGGAGACAAGGATATCATGTATGATGGGCAAGGGCTTGTTACTATTGGCAATGTCCTTCAATCGTTCTGCGATGCAAGTGATTTCTCGCTTGTTGATGTTTCGATGAAAGTCAACGGGAATAAGCAAAGTAGCACATACATCCTTGCCCACGTATGTTATAAAGAACGATTTCTGGGGAAGCCTGAATTCTGGACAGAAGGGCAGAAACTGTTTTGGAACCAGGGCGGAACGTTCATCGGAAAGAAAGACAGAAAATTCATTTTGTCTCTATATGGTGAAATGGATACATCGATTGAATTTCAGCTGGATGAGAAAACAGAGTATGTAAATATCCCAGAGGGCATGCCTATCGGAAATTATCGCTATGAGATCAGCATAATGACAGGCAGTCTGTTTAAGAAGATAAGAGAGATCATAGCCGATGGTGATTGTGTTGTTGGGGATCAGAACCTTCTGCGTTTTAATAACCATAGGATCGTAATCAATGCAATTACGGATGAGTTCAATGAGGATGCCGGTCACATTCAAATAAGGACGTGTTACATCGATCATATTGAATTCCAGGGAATGGAAGATACTTCTGAAGGGTATTGTCCTGTGTACAGTGGAGTCATGTACACAACAGGATATCACGGAGAGCGATATGATTTTTCTTTTGACAATCATACAAACGATCGTGGCATAACAAAAATGATGGTCAATCCGGTTAGGATTGTATACATAGGTGATATCGCCCTGTGCATAACAGATTCCGATGGCGACGGCCTTTATTACTATCGCTATTACGACAAATATTTAGAAAAAACAGTCTATGCGCTTACAGATCGAGAGTATACCAAGCAGAACAAGCATAAGTATGCAAACGCTGACCTGTATTCGTATCGGAAAGAAAGGATAAAAAATGTTTAATCCAATATTTGCAGCCGATAATATTAAAGATGAATTTATAGGATATATATCAACGCTTTTTCACATTTCGGATAAGGAGTATGCTTCACAGTTTGTTGCAGCTCTACAAGAAGACGGTACAGTTTGTAAAGGACCATATCTTGATGTGAGTGATTCATATAAAACTGGTAAGAGTCTTGCTCAAATGATTGAAGAAGGTGATGCTTCTCCACTGTTTAGAACGCTGGAAGGTGATATCCCTGATGGGGAGAAAGAGATACAGATCGACCGAAGTCTTTATCTTCATCAGGAGCGGGCACTAAGAAAAAGCAATCAGGGAAAGAATCTAATTGTTACCACGGGAACCGGATCCGGTAAAACGGAGTGCTTTATCATCCCGATTATCAATCACCTGCTTAGAGAGGCGGAGGAGGGGAATCTTACATCTGGAGTCCGAGCTATTCTGATTTATCCCATGAATGCCTTGGCAAATGACCAGATGAAGCGTCTTCGTAATCTTCTGAAGAACTATCCGGACATCACGTTTGGTGTCTATAACAGTAGCACTAAACAGAGTGAGCAGGACGGCATTGCTGAGTATGGAAAGATTTATAAAGATGCAAATGGATATCCACTTAAACCTCTAAAGAATGAGATTATTTCTCGTGATCAGATGCAGAAGAAACCACCTCATATTCTTGTGACGAATTACGCTATGCTTGAGTATATGATGCTTCGTCCGAAGGATGATCTTGTGTTTTCCGGCGCAAAATTACGTTATCTGATCCTTGACGAGGCTCACATCTATCGTGGTGCGACCGGAATGGAAACATCCCTGCTTTTGAAGCGTCTGAAGGCCAGAATTAGTAACCCGGCAAATGTGATCCATATTCTGACCAGTGCTACGCTGGGTGGAAAAGAAGCGGATGATGATATCGTTAAATTCGCAGACACACTCTGCAATGCAAAATTTCAGGCGGATGATATTATACGCTCACAGAGCGTTACGCCTTCGTATGATCAGGCATCGACGGACATCCCTTTAGCAATGTTTGCAGAACTGGTAGATCCGAAAAAACCGTTGAATGCAATTGCGGAAGAATATGGTATTAAAATACAGGAAGAAAAACCAGATGCGGAATTCTTATATGATTTGTGTGTTAGTTCGTCTGTTTATCGTGATTTGCGCAACATAACAAAAAGACCAATGACTATTCCAGAGATTACAAGAGAATTGGGTAAGATACATGATGTATCAGAACAGGACGTTGTAAATATCATTAGCGTGGCTTCACAGGCCACCAAGAACAAATCAGCGCTTATTAAGGCTAGGTACCATATGTTTGCTAAGGCATTGGAAGGTGCGTACATTACTCTTGGTAATGATAAAAAGTTGATGCTGAATCGAAATCGTTCGGTCACATTAGAAGGCGAGGAATGTAAGGTATTCGAGTGTGCCGTTTGTGATGATTGCGGCCGCATTGCCGTAGCAGGAAGGGAAATAGATGGCAAGCTTGAGTTTGCCAACAATTCCTATGATACAGATATTAATTTTTATCTTCTCCGTGACAGTCATGATGCTGATCTGGATGGCGCGGAAGAAGATGAGGATGATGACAGCGCTGAGATAGGGAAGAATGATTACCTGCTGTGCTCAAAGTGCGGATCCATTATTCATGAAAGTCTGAAAGCAGATCCGCCCTGTACCTGTGGACTCAATAATTATGTCAGAATTCGCAAAGCAAAGAAGAGTGGAACACGGGAAGATGGAAAATGTCCGAGCTGCAATTTTGGTAATTTTAAGACTTTTTATCTTGGCTACGATGCAGCAACCGCAGTTCTCGGCACTTCCTTGTTTGAGGAACTTCCTGAAAGCGAAAAGGTGCTGAAAAGCAAGAAACCGGAAACAGGTACCCGGCGTGGACTTTTTGGATCATCAAAGAAGGCAGATCAGGTGGACATCATAAAGCGTAAGAGACAATTTCTTTCCTTTTCAGATAGCCGTGGAGAAGCAGCGTTCTTTGCTTCATACATGACTGCGTCCTATAGAGAGTTCCTACGTCGCAGGGGAATCTGGCATGTGGTTGATAAGAATCGAGATAACATGGCGGATCATCCTTGGGAGATCCAGCACTTTGTAGATGAACTTACAGCTTATTTTGATTCTTGCAGAACATTTGCCGAACCTGGCGATAAGGGAACCGAAAACCTTACAGCAATCAGCCGGAAGAATGCATGGATTGCTGTACTGAACGAAATGGCTAATGCTCGCAGAAGCACAAGCCTTGTTTCTATGGGAATCATCAAATTTAACTACAAAGGTAATAGCGAGGATGTCATGGCTGGTGTGGCTGAGGCATATGAGCAGAATGTTCAAGATGTGAAGGCTCTCTTTGACCTTCTTGCTATGGACATTGTTTATCATGGGGCGATTGAAGGCAATTGCGAACTGACTGACGATGATCGGGACTATATTTTCTTTACATCAAAGGCAAAGCGTGTGAAACGCTGCAAAGATATGGATAAAGATAAGAAAAAGGCTTATCTTGCTGGGTGGTCTTCTGCTGTAAGGAAGAATGGAAATCTTTTGAAAAATGGTCGACTTAAGCGTGTTATGAAGGTATTGGAATTGGATGAGGCAGCTGCTAATGAGCTTCTGCAGATTTACTGGGACGAAGTCCTTTGCAGGGATGACCCGTTGTCTACAGCTGGAAATGGTGAATATTATTTCAGTACTGAGCGTTTTACTGTTTCTGCAGGTACTGAAGATATTCCGATTTATGTTTGTGATGTGTGCGGTAAGACAAGCATGGTAAACTGCAAAGGTATGTGTACAACATTAAAATGCGGAGGCCAGTTGCATCCAACTACACATGCGAGTCTTCTGGATAATAATCATTACGCAAAATTGTATCAGTCCACTCTAATGCAGCCGCTCCATATCAAAGAGCATACAGCGCAACTTGGAAGGGAAGAACAGCAAAAATATCAGGAAATGTTTGTAAATAAGGAAATTAACGCACTCAGCTGTTCTACAACTTTTGAGATGGGCGTTGATGTTGGTGATCTTGAAACAGTCTATCTAAGGAATATGCCGCCTTCACCGGCAAACTATATACAGAGAGCAGGTCGAGCTGGCCGTGGGAAAAATGCTGCTGCATTTTCTTTGACATATTCGAAGCTGAGCTCTCACGATTTCACTTATTATAAGAATCCTGAAAATATGATTACAGGGGAAATTGGGGTTCCTCTATTCACGGTAAGGAACGAAAAAGTCATTCTTCGCCATATATTTGCTGTGGCCCTTAGTGATTTCTTTGCAAAACAGATGGATGTCTATAATTCGAATGATGCGGATGTTCTTCTGAATGGTGACGGTTGGGAGAGACTTTGCGCTTATCTGGAAAGTAAGCCGGAACATCTTAAAGAAATACTGAAGGCTTCGATTCCTGAGAATATGCATGTTGTGATGGGTATAAACGATTATTCTTGGACAGAAAAGTTGATTGGTGATGACGGGGTACTGAAGATTGCAATTGATGAGTTCCGCGGAACTGTCCAGTATTATATTGGTGAATATTATAGGTTGCTAGCAGAAGGACTGACACAGGAGGCTGCTACTGTTCAACAGAAACTATGGTCTTACCGACGCAGCAAGGATGATAACCGCGGTAAAAATGAACTGATTGAGTTTCTTGTGAGAAACAATGTTCTTCCGAAGTATGGATTCCCAGTTGATACTGTGGAACTATACCAGAATACAAACGCGGCAACGGACAAGAAATTGCAAATGGTACGTGATTTACAACTAGCAATTTCTGAGTATGCTCCAGATGCTCAAGTTGTTGCTGACGGAAAACTCTATACAAGCCGGTACATCAGGAAACTTCCACAAACAACAGGACAAGATTGGGAGACGGCGTATATTGCTCAGTGTAAAAATCCATCTTGTCTTACATGGAACCATCGTTCAATTGAGCCCGACACATCTGGGGAAGAATGTGTTTCTTGCCATGAGATTATAGAGCGGTACAGATGGAAACAGGCAATTGAACCTAGGCGTGGCTTTGTGGCTGACGCAAAGCCAAAGGATGTTCCTATGCGGAAACCTGATAAGACTTATAGGAGCGATGATTTTTACATTGGAGATTCACAGCGCCAGGTAATGCAGAAGTATTCTTTTGTTATGAAGGATGGCAATAAATTCCAAATGGAGACATCTATAAATGATTCCCTGATGGTTGTATGTAATGATGATTTTTATGTATGCCCTCATTGTGGATATGCGGAAAGTACATCGGAAAATGTGGAAGATGCTAGCTTTAATTCATATCAGAAGACGATAGAGAAGAAGCATATTACTCCATGGGGAAAAACATGTGAGGTTAAGCTTATAAAAAATAAGCTTTGTCATGTGTTCCGAACAGATGTGGTTCGTCTCGTGTTTGCCACTCCACAGGCAGGTAAGCAGGATGTCATGCTTTCTGTAATGTATGCACTATTGGAGTCACTTTCTACTGTGTTGGATATTGAACGGAATGATATCAAAGGCTGCCTGCATAAGGTTGTACTCGATAATAAAATGATCTATTCTATCGTGCTATATGATGCGGTTGCAGGTGGCGCTGGACATGTTAGAAGGCTTGTAACCGAATCTGGTGAAGTGTTCCAAAAGGTTGTCGATAAAGCTATCGGAATAACAAAAGGCTGTAATTGTTCGCCATCCTGCTACAGCTGTTTGAGAAATTACTACAACCAGAAAATCCATGATCTATTGAATCGAAAGTACGCATACGATTTTTTGGAAAACTATACAGGCGAACTTGAACCTATTAATGAAAACGAATTTTCTGATTCGGAGAGCGTAATTTCAATACAATGAATCATAATCTGACGCTTACTATGATTTAAAGGTTTCGAGTGTAATGTATTATGGTGGGCGCATAGCCCACCCAATACCAAGAAGTATGTAGTATAATCAAATGTGTCTGACAAAAAATGCCCAAACTGAATATTGCAAGACAATGGTTAAAAGATGGGAGGAAGGTTATGAGCAACATAAGCTTTGAGATTAAAACAATCAACAAAAAAAAGACACTTACTCATTGCTATGTACATGATGGATTTATAGATGTTGAAGTGCCATCTGATGTCGAAGTAATAGGATGTCGCGCATTTGTTGATGACAATCAATATTGGCATAATATTAGAAATATCATTTTACCGGAAGGATTAAAAGAAATAGGAGTAGACGCAATCACATGTGGGGCTATAAAGAGTATCAAAATTCCCAATAGTGTTGAAATAATAGACAAATACGCATTTAGTGGTTGTAGTTCACTTGAAGAGGTTGTTCTGCCCGAGGGGCTTGTTGAGATCCGAAGAGGTTTATTTAATGAATGTACGGCGCTAAAGAGAATAGTGTTTCCAAACAGTGTCAGGATAATAAGTATGGATGCATTTTATGAATGCAACGCTCTTGAGGAGTTAGTACTACCTGAAAGACTGAAAGAATTGCCGGCAACCTTTATTAACTATAAGGGACTTAAGAGAATAGTAATTCCTGACAAGGCTGAAGGAGTATACAAAAATGCTAGCTCAGGGTGTGATTTTATAAAAACGATATCAATTCCGCTAAAGAGAAAAGAAGAAGGCAAATATGTAGTGAAGTATAAGTCTCTGGTAAAGATTATATCTCGCAGGACTACTACAGAATCCTGCAATAATTGTAGTGTTGATTGTGAAAAGATTGATCGCGACTATGAACATATTGTAGTGAAAAACGGGGAATTGATCAGCTTTTGCAGTTTTAAAGAAGATATAACTCTTCCGGAAGGAATAGTAAGTATCCGTGAAGACTCTGTAATAGCTTTTTTTGCAAAGAAGATTACTCTTCCCAATAGTGTTAAAGAGGTTTATGAAAAAGCATTTTTAATCAATGACAATAGTTTAAAAACGCTATGTCTTCCTAAAATACTAAGCAAAAAACTTATTAGTCCGTTACCGTGTGTTGAGGAATACGAAGTTAGTCCTGAGAGTAAAAGGTTCAAGGCTGTTGATGGTGTTGTTTACAGCATTGACATGAAAAAGCTTATTAAGTATCCACAAAAGAAAAAAGACAAAGAGTTCATTGTACCAAGTGGGGTTAAAGAGATTGCTTCGGAAGCTTTTCAGTGTTGTTTTTACTTGGAAAGAATAGTATTGCCTGAAGGAATAGAGAATATAGGCTCAAGTGCTTTTGAAGGGATTTGTGTTCCTTATATTGTTATACCCAAAACTGCTGATACGATTGCCAGAGATGCGCTAAGATACTGTTATCGTCTATGGTCTAGGCATTGCTTCTATTCCAGGCTTGATTTGAAATATATTTATGATGATACATATAGAGAAGCATATGAACGAGGGATTCATGATCGATTGTTTTATGTGCCACGAGCTGTGTTTTATAAGCTGAGTCAAGTTGATTCGTTATATAAAGCTCAGCGAATTTATTTGGGTGGAGATTTGACAGATTTACCCGGGCATTTACGAAGAGAAGCGACAGCCGGATTCTTTTATGCTCTGCGTAATGGGTTAGATGAAATCTTGCAATTTAAGGATAGTTATATTGATTTCCTGAAACGAAATATAAATAAATGGATACCATATTTGAATTATCTGTTCGATAAAAATGAGGCGGATTTTCGAATCCATTTTATGATGGATGAAAAGATAATACCATTAAAGGTAGTTGATGAATTGCTCGATAAAATAGCGCTATATGAAAATGATAATTCTGAGCACAATATATTTGGTAGCTGTAACAAGGCATTTCAATTGAAAGCGGAACTCTTGGATTACAAATCAAATATGTTCAAAAACGACTTGGATGATTTCAAGCTTTATGATGATCCAAAGGTAAAAATGATGGTTAGAATGGCTGAAAGAAGAGAGGAGATAAAAGGCTATAAAGGAATTAAAGGTATAGTTTTTGCATGCAGTGGAGATTTACCACGATTTAGAAGCGAACATAATGATTATACCGGCGAGATAGACAGAAGCGAATTGATAGATTATATAGAGAGCCACGGCGGAATATACAGAACTTCTGTAAGTTCAAAAACTGATTATCTGATATGTGATAATCCGAATTCTGATTCGAATAAATGTGAAAAGGCAAGGGAACTGGAGATTCCGATAATTAGTGAGGATGAGTTTATAAAGATGGCGGAAGAAACCAACTGATCTGGATGTGGCAATCAGCTGTCCGGTGAATCATGTGTAAATGTTAATGAGCAAAGGAACCGGTTCAAGAAAGATATAAATCATCATTAATTATGATTACTCGAATTGACAGAGAGGAGGGATTTATTTGTCAGATAATAAAGACAAGATTGAAGCATTGGCACTTGATGTATTAAATCTCTCGAGAAACATATTAGTTATTAACTTACGTTTTATGGATAAAGCTATAAGTATGCTGAAGTGTAAGTGCATTCCGGGAATCAGATCCGTTGCAGTTGATGGTAGTACTATATTTTTTGATCCTGTGGTTGTTCTTAAGGCTTATTCAAAAGAAAAAAAACAACTTACAAGGCAGTATTTACATATGATTTTGCACTGTGTCTATCAACATTTCTGGATTAGTACTCTTGTGAATCAAGAGTATTGGAATTTGGCTTGTGATATTGCTGTTGAATACACAATAAATGATATCGACATAGATTATTTGCAGACAGAGGCTTCTGAAAAACAAAAGAAGGAAATAGAGATATTAAGAAAAAAAGTTAAATATATGACAGCAGATATGCTGTATAGATATTTTTTGACAGAAAAACCTTCAGATAAAGAAATTACAAGACTTCAAAAATTGTTTTCATCGGACCGGCATGATATTTGGTATCTTCGAGAAAATTGGAAAATCATTGATTCTGAGGTGGAAAGTGGCGAGAACAAATTTGAAAAGAATACAAAGGAAAAATCTGATGCAATTCTAAATGAACGGGAAGGTGCTGCAAGACAAATCATTGATTCTGAGGCGGAAAGTGGCGAAAACAAATTTGAAAAGAATATAAATGGAAAAGCGGATGTAATTCGAAAAGAATGGGAAGACGTTGCAAGACAAATGAAAATGGATCTGGAATCTTTCTCAAAAGAGAGAGGTAAAGGTACAGGAGGTCTTATTCAGAACCTTTTAGCTGTTACACGAGAGAAATACGATTATTCCGCTTTTCTGAAAAAGTTTGCGGTTTTAGGAGAACGTATGAAGATTAATCAAGATGAGTTTGATTATATTTTTTATACTTATGGATTGAAATTATATAAAAAAATGCCGCTTATTGAACCATTGGAATATAAGGATACTAAACAAGTAAGAGAGTTTGTGATTGCTATTGATACATCAGGTTCCACTAGTGGTGAATTAGTGCAAAAGTTTTTACAAAAGACATACAATATTTTGAAGAATGAGGAGAGTTTTTTTACAAGATTTAATCTGCATATAATACAGTGTGATGCTGAGATTCAAGAAGATGCGAGAATAACAAATCAAGGAGAGTTTGATAATTATATATCGAAAATGAAAATAAAAGGATTAGGTGGAACGGACTTTAGGCCTGTATTTAAATATGTAGATGAGCTAATTGAAAATAAAGAGTTTAGCAATCTTAAAGGCCTAATATATTTTACTGATGGAGACGGTATATACCCGGTAAAGCAACCATCATACAATACAGCGTTTGTTTTCGTGGAGGATGGGTATGAAAATCCTGAGGTCCCGGTATGGGCGATAAAACTTGTCCTTCAATCAGATGATATAAAGGAGATGTGATAATGAATATAAAGGATGCTAAAGAGCAAATCAAAAATGCAATGGTTGCATATTTCACAAAAGATGATTCTGGAGATTATATTGTCCCAATTGAAAAACAGAGACCGGTCTTTTTGATGGGCCCTCCGGGAATTGGCAAAACGGCAATTATGGAACAAATCGCCTCAGAAATGGGTGTTGGATTACTATCTTATTCAATGACTCATCACACGAGACAGAGTGCATTAGGTCTTCCGTTTATTGTTCATAAAAATTACAAAGGTTTGGAATGTGATATTTCGGAATATACAATGAGTGAAATCATTGCATCAGTATATGACATGATGGAAGAAACCGGTGTAGAAGAAGGAATCCTATTCTTGGATGAAATCAACTGTGTTTCAGAAACATTAGCTCCTGTAATGCTTCAGTTTTTGCAGTATAAGGTATTTGGAAGACATAGAGTTCCTGATGGCTGGATTGTGGTGACTGCAGGCAATCCTCCGGAATATAATAATTCGGTTCGTGAATTTGACATAGTTACCTGGGATAGGTTGAAAAGGATAGATGTAGATCCTGATTTTGATGTTTGGAAAGAGTATGCATATCAATGTGGTGTACATGCTTCAGTAATGACATACCTGGAGATAAAAAAAGCGGATTTTTACACTGTTGAATCTACTGTAGATGGAAAGCGTTTTGTTACTGCCCGCGGATGGGATGATTTGAGTCAGATGATTCAGCTGTATGAGAAGAATGATATTAAGGTTGATCAAAAGCTGATTGAACAATATATTCAGAATCCAAGAATTGCAAAAGATTTCGCAGTGTATTATGACCTGTTCTTAAAATATAAGAGTGATTATCAGATCGATAAAATTCTTACGGGTAAAGCGAGTGCAGATATAAAAGAGAGAGCTAAGAATGCTAAATTCGATGAAAGATTATCGTTAATTGGAATGATGCTTGATTTGGTCGGTGAAGAATTAAGAGCCGTAGTTGAATCGGGACAGACAATGAAAGAGTTGACTTCTTCTCTGGTAGAATTTAAATGCTTGATTATAAAATCAGATAAAACACCATCAGATAATATGGCGGATGTTATTGATAAAAAACGAAATGAACTTGCAGCTGGTAAAAAATCAGGGGCACTGTCAAAAGATGCTCAATATAGATTAAAACAACAGATAAGAATCCTCGAAAATGAACAGGGATTGTTATTTGGCATTGATAATAGTACAGAAGCATTTACGATAATAAAGAAGGATTTTGATGAACAGATAAAACTGCTGAAAAAAGCGTCAGTCGAGTCGGGAAAGAAATTATCGAATATGTTTGAATTTTGCGAAGAAGTATTTACTGAAGGACAAGAAATGTTGATCATTGTGACGGAGTTGACGATTAACCCGTATACGTCAACGTATATCAGCAAGTACGGCTGCGAAGAATACTTTAGGCATAATAAGGATTTGCTTATTTATGATAGACAAAAAGAAATTGAAGCAGAACTTTTGACGTTAAAACTGGATTAAAGGAGAGGGAACTATGAGTGGAGAATTTATAATTGAGGATGGGGTGTTAGTTAAATACACTGGAGACGAGACAAAGATAGTGCTTCCTAGTGGAGTTGCTGAAATTGGCGAAAGAGTTTTTGCTGGAATAGTATAAAGAATAAATCATTACTATTTATGTGTTTATACTAACAAATGTAATCTGTAATTCGGAGAAAAAAGGTAAAGTATGAGTAAAAAAGATTTTAGAATTTATAATAATATTTTAAAAAAATATGTTGGAAATGAAAGTGATGTTACATTACCGGAGGAAGTAAAAACAATTGGAGAAGATGCTTTTGACGGATGCAAATCTATAAAAAATATCACTATGCCTGCAGGATTAAAAGAAATTGGCCGTTGGGCTTTTCGTGGATGCGAATCACTTGAAAATATAGATTTGCCAGACAGCGTTACAACAATTGGAGAAAGTGCTTTTAGCGGATGCAAATCTATAAAAAATATCACTTTGCCTACAGGATTAAAAGAAATTGGCCGTTGGGCTTTTGGCGGATGCGAATCACTTGAAAGCATATCAATTCCCAATGGCGTAACCAGTATAGAATGTGGTGGCTTTAAAACGTGCAAAAAACTGAAAAGAGTCACGATACCGGGAAGTGTTACAAGTATCGGCGATGGAGCGTTCGAAGGGTGTTCCAATTTGGAAAGCGTTGTGATACTTAATGGTGTTGCTAAGATTGGAGATAATGCATTTAAGGGGCTGGAAAAATTGATAAATATCAGCATTCCGGAAAGTATCTCGTATATTGGCAAAGCAGCATTTTGCGGATGCAAAAATCTCGTAACAACCATACCGACAGGTATTGAGTTTTTAGGTGAGGATTTTCTTCTTGGATGTGACATGATTGAAGATAGAATGGTCTATGATATAAAAAATGGGGTGTTGATTAATTGCTATGGAAAATGTGATGAAGCTATTGTACCTGAAGCCGTTAATAAGATTAAGAAAGGTGCTTTCAATGGCTGTATGGCAAAGTCGGTGGTTCTTCCTGAAACTGTTCAGACAATAGAGCATGGTGCCTTTAGCTATAATAATGTATTTATTCAAAGGGTTACCCTTTGTAAAACACTTGAAAAAGAGGTTTTTAGTCTTTTTGATATTAATGATAACTTACAGGAACTGATTGTAGATGAAAATTCCTCAAAAATGAAGAGTGTTGATGGAGTTTTGTATAGTAAAGATATGAAAACTTTGATTTTCTATCCGAGAGGAAAGCGAGATAAGGAATTCACTGTTCCAAGTATTGTTCAGAATATTGGCAATGCTGCATTTAAAGGAGCTCATTTTTTGGAAAAACTTAATTTGTCAGATAACCTAACGAGAATTAGTGCTGATGCATTTAAAGGTCTTTTAGTAAAATATATTGTTATTCCAAAATCCGTGAATAAAATGGCTTCAAAAGCAATTAAATGTATGTGGAGTGATGATGGACCTGCATATTATTCGAAAGATTTTTATAAAAGGTACTATACACCATGGGTTATCATATATCGAAAAGAGTTAATTGATTCGATTGGCATGAGAGCAAAGATAGCTTATGTTGGAAAGGTTGAGGACATACCTGCAAATAGACGACATGAGAGTGCAGAAGGATTTATATTTGCATTAAATCATGAAATACACTATTTTGATAAGTTCCGAGATAATTATATTAAATTTATTGCAAATAATAAATCCACTTGGGTAAAAGGTTTTTGTAAAGATATTAAGGAGAGGCATTGTTTAATTGATAACGATTTGGATAATTTAAGATTTATGCTTAATGAGCATATAATATCCAAAACTGATGTGAATAAGATTATTGATTTAATCAATAATGTGGATGAAGAATATCAGAGCGGTATGTTTGAGATAAAGGCAGAACTTATGGAGTATTGTAATGTTATTGATGGTGAAAAGAATGATGAATTTGATCTAACTGAAAATGAAAATCAAATAAAGAAAATGGCGAAAATAATTGAAAGACGGAATCAGATTAAAAATCAAAAAGGAATTAAAGGGATTTCATTTGCGTGTAGCGGTGAATTGCCTCAATTTGATGTTTTTCAAGATCCATATACGGGCAAAATTGATAAAAGTGCAATACAAAGCTATATTGAAATGCATGGAGGAATATTTAAGAATTCCGTTAGTTCCAAAGTTGATTACCTTATTTCCAATAATCCTGATTCGGGCTCGGATAAATGTGAAAAAGCAAGAGAATTAGGCATACCTATTATCAATGAGAATGAGTTTATTAAACTTGCAGAGGATAAAGGATTGGAGTTGGAGAATAATTCTTAATCTTGTAATTTGGAGATAAAAGGAGGATAAAATGAAAAACTATCAAAAAGGTATTGATCAGGCAATACAGAGCGGGGCTAAATTCAAGGATTATAGAAGCTTTTGTAAAAATTATAAATACAACCAGGAGAATTTCTACTCATTTATCATGAATGAATTTCATGAGGATGCTGTAGATCATTTGGCGTCATTGGAGATAATCCCATCAAGGAAGAAGATGATTATTTCAGGGATTGAATATGCAAAAAAGAATGCAAGACAATATAAAAGCATTTTTGAATTTTTAAACGAGTGTACTATAGATGAAAGCGATAAATCTATAAAAATTGATGATTTTGATGATTATTTCACAGGATTTCCGTTTAATAAAACATCTATAAGCTTATTTTATGAGGACCTTTTATCTGTTGTGGTTGAAGAAGGTTCGTTGGAGGTGATTGACTACTTGACCTCTAAAAACTTATTGAAAACTAGGCCGGTATTTATGAAGTATCAGAAGGCAATTAATAATGCTGTAAAGGATAATACGCATTTTAATAATTTTGATGAGTTTTGCAAGCATAATAAAATAAAATATGAAGGGTGCTACAATGAAATAAATAGTGTTTTGGGATCGTACGTTCCTGTTTTTGATGCAGTTGATTATTTGTCGATGATAAATGTAATACCTAGTAGGGATGAATTGATAATAGCTGGTATTAATAATGCTACTGAAAATGGTTTGCAGTTTGATAGTATTGATGAATTCAGAAATCATTGTATGGCGGATTCAGAATTGAATTATATTGCTGAAAAGGATTCAAGAGGAGCATTCAGGGTTGCTTTGCTACATTTATATGGGGATGATTTTGAGGATTATCTGATTTCTAAGGGGGTTATCAAAGATTCTAAAAGGCAACTGATTGAAGAAGGAATTGCAAAAGCAACGAAAAGGAAAAAAAAGTTTCAATCGTTGTATAGCTTTGAGGAATTCTGTAACTATGAATTTTATGATTTTGAAGACGTATTTGATAAATTGTTTGGGAGTGATCCGTATACATTTTTATCATCTAAAGGAATTATTGTAGGCGAACAGGGTAAGATTATTGAAGCAGTTAAAAAGGCAAAAATAGATGGAAGGAAATTTGATACATTAGCTGATTTTACAAAACAATATAAGGTTAAGGTTAGTCTGGTAAACGATGAAAATACAAGCGGACCGGCAGGGTATGATGATAGTTGTTTTGGAGGTGATGTAGCGGAATATTTATACTCGAATGGTCTGATTCCATCCAGAAAAGATATTATATTACATTATGTAGATAAGGCTAAAAAAGAAGGGGAAACATTCGATAGTTTTTTTGACTTTACATGGTATTGTGGTGAAATCAATGGATTGGAAGATGGATTGGAAGGAATAATTAAAAATGAGTTTAAAATGTCAGGCTTGGAGTTCCTAAAAAAACAGGGCATTGTTGCGGAGAAGGATAAACCTAAACCACAGATTTCTTATGAAACAATTAGAGATCTCAAGAATATGATTAAGGCAAAGGTTAAAAATATTAAATCGTTTGATGAGCTAAAGAAGAATGAAATCATGGAAGATCGGGATTATATGACGAAGTTGGCTGGTGGAGTTATTCGCTTTTATACCGAGATTTCCCGTGAAAAGAATATAAAGTGGGATGACATTGATGTAGGGAAAAAGGTTATAATCGAACCTATTGATGAAAAACCAGAATTATATGTTAAAAATGAGAGAGGAAGAATACTGGGGAGTATAAGGAACTATAGTATTGGGGGTGAGTTTCTCCCGATTGTTCAGCAAGGAATAGTATCATTAGATAATTGTCAGATTGCTTTTAATGAAGCGCTTAAACGAGGTAGTTCTGGTCGTTCGACAAGATTTGTCTATGTTTCTTTTGATGTCGATTTTGATAAAATTAATGGCTACTCTCCACAATCATTATTTGATGATTATTCATGCTATACTATCAATAGGTGTGAGATGCCGGTTGAGAGAATGCAAATAAAAGAGAAGTTATGGCCCCAGGATTTTTATTCGGGAATATCAAATGCCGTTTTCAGAGGATTGAAACCTCAGATCAATGCGGCTATTGATTATGCTGCTGATCAAGGTATATTGCTTTACTCAAACGCTACTCAGACACCTGGAGTATATGAAATGAGGACAACAAAAATATACGGCTCTGGAAGAATTGCCGAATACATCCAAAAGATTTTTCCAGAATTGAAAATGGTTGCCTTTAGTGAATACGACGGAGATGGTTGTGTTGTATATTCTGCACCCGGATGCAGTGATGATACCGATGTACAGTATATTAGCGGCATAGATCATCATAATGAAGTGGAGCACATTTATTTGTATACGAATGATCCGGATGGGGATGTAAAGACAAAAGAACTTAATCATATTGCAGGTTATTATGATGTAAATTATAGGTTCCCTTATTCAAAGGAGTGGAACAGTTTCAATTATCTTGTCGAAAATGATGGTTATTGGGCAGAAATAACAGGTGTAACTATACCTGAAGGAGTAGAGGAAATAGGGGATTATGCTTACGCCTATTCGGATAGCCTAAAGGAGATTGTTATTCCTGAATCAGTAAAAAAGATAAGCAAGAAAGCTTTTATTGGTTCGGAAAAGCTTGAAAAGCCTATTATTAGAGGGGGTACTTTCGGTTGGAAAAAGGATACTTTGATTCTGAATGCGACAGGAAAAACGGCTTTGAACTGGAAGACAGCTAAGAAGGCAGAAAAAACAAAAAAGGAAAAGATGGTAGAAATACCAAATAAAAATGAAATAGAAGGTATGAAATTTGCTGTTTCCGGACAATTGAATTCATTTCCTGATATGGATGCTATAAAAGCATATATTGAGGATCATGGCGGAAAGATGTCGTCAACTGTTAGTTCATTAATTAATTATCTTGTCACAAATTCACCAGACTCTAATGATTTTAAAACTTCTTTAGCCAGAGAACTGGGAGTTAAGATAATAACAGAGGAAGAATTGTTAAATATGTAGTAAGATACTATTTGTGAGAATAGTCTAATTTTGTTGTAAATATATAGTTTATTTTGCGTTGTGATGATGAAGTTAATTCATATGTCTACTTGGAATTAAGGAGAGGATAAATCTGTATGGAGAACGAAACAAAATCTGCAAATATGCAGAAATATGAGAATTACAAGGAACAGTTTAAACGGCTTAATATGGCCATGTCACATAATTTCTATCTTGAAGCTATTTTCATATGTTACGCGATTATGGAAGATAGGACAGAATCAATACTTCGTCATGCGGATGAATGGGAGAAATATGTAAACAGCAGAAAAGGACATGGATCAACTATTGATAGCAAGGTTAGACGAATTAAGAAACTTGCAGAACAGAGAGGAATGATCGCAAATAAGTATTTCAGCGATAGTGTTCTTGATGAGATTCTTATTTGGAAAGACAAACGTAATAGTCTGATACATGCATTAATGAAGCAGGAGTTGACAACGGAAGGGCTGGCAGAACTGGCATTAGAAGGGAAGACTTTGGCGCGTTCATTAACAAACAAATCCGGAAGCTTTACCAAGGCTATTGAGAAGAAAAAACAGAATTGTTAAACATGTAGCGTGGAAAAAAATGTGAGAATTATTTTGTTTTAAATATATGGCTTTTTTTTATGCGAAGAAACGGAGGGGTAATTATGTATATTGATTTTGACAGACTTAGATCTGATTTGGCTGATGACAGTTATGGAGCATTTTATGGCGGTGGATTTGATGGAGCTTTAATGGAAGCATTCGATATCGAATCTGCTTCTGAAGATGAACTGATTCGGCTTGCTGAGGATAAAGGATTGGACTTAGAGGATTATTGTGAATAAGATATAGTACCTAATCCTGGCAGTGTTTGAATGATTATTTGAACACTGTCGGGGTGTTTTTTTGTACTCAATGTGATTCTTTTGTGAATTCCTGGACTGAAACCTTGAACATATCTTGTATAGACAATATAATAGTATTGAACATTTTTCAGGTCCGATATAAACACTTACCTGCATGGAAGCTTAGAATAGTTTTATGTTAAAGGAGTGATTATTGAGGATGGAAAGCAAAAGATTAACGATCAGTCATAAAACCGTATTTGGGATAGTTATGCGTCACAGTGATATTTGCAGGAAATGTCTTGAAAGGATACTTGACAGGAAAATCGCAAGGGTTGAGATTCCTGAAATTGAGAAGACGTATGATTATTCTGCATATTCAAAGGGAATTCGTTTGGATGTGTATTGCGATGGGGATGAAGAAGTCTATAATGTCGAAATGCAGAATTATTACTTCAAAGACCTGCCGAAGCGGGGACGATATTATCAGGCAATGATAGATAAGGATCTGCTTGATAAGGGTGAGCAATATTCTAAGCTCAGGAATAATATTGTCATCTTTATCTGCAGATTTGATCTGTTCAAGAAGGGGAAGCATTTGTATGTTTTTGAAAACAGATGCGTAAGTGAGCCTGAGTTGGCTCTTGGCGACGGTACCCAGACCATAATCCTTAATACAAAGGGCACGGAAAATGATATTCCTCTTGCATTAAAAATGTTTTTGGACTATATCGAGACCGGCGTGGTGCAGGACGATTTTACGGCTGAGCTGGAAACAGAAGTGGATAGAATACGGCAGAATTATAAGTGGAGGGATGAAATCATGACCTACGAGCAGGAATGGGAAAATGAAAAAGAGTCGTGGCATGAGCAATGGAAGGAAGAAGGCCTTGCGGAAGGACGAGAGCAGGGAATAGCAGAAGGCAGAGCGGAAGGCCAAAAGGAGACATATCTCAGGTATGCTGAAAGAAAAATGTCAAAGGGTATGGATAAGAGTGAACTTATAGATGATCTTATTGATTCTTTTGGTATATCAGGTGAGGAAGCTGCTGATATAATTGAAAGCTTGTAGATTTTAAAGTGATGCTGTTTCGATTGTGATATTTTGTTTTTGAATAGTAGTGCCAAAAGATATTATAAGCTGGAGGTGATTATATGAAGTGCCCAAGATGTGGCGGTAATATGTCAAGTGGTGTATGTGAGAGATGTGGTTTTCCAGAAACAGTATTTAAATGGAATGTGGAATACAGCTCAGCGCAAGAGACGTCTGATGAGAAGTAAATAATGTTATGAATGAAAGCTTATAATGATGAGTAGTCTCGGCATGGATTGAAGTGATTCGATTCCATGCCGAGTTTTTTTGATGGATGCTTGTATATGTGATTTTTATATTCGAGTATACTTTATCGAGTGTCAAAAATCGAATTGACAGCATTGCTGGACCATATTATAATAGTGTCAGAAAACAAAGTGGCACATGGCGTTTATATGATAAAAAAGGATCATGTGTTTAGAGAGAAAAATCAAGCGTAATAGTTGAAGGCAAGGGCAAAGTCTTCCTTGATAATGCAGGAATGGAGGCTGGATATATGAAGTATATTTATACTGTTGTTATTGCACCTAGTGAAGATAAAACAAAGTATTATGCTCGCATCCCTGATCTTCCGGGATGTATTACTACAGGAGAATCTCTTCAGGATGCTATCACTGAGATAACAGATGCAGCATCAGGCTGGCTTGCCGTTGCTGAGGACGAAGGATATGTTATTCCACAGGCTACTGATCAGGAAGCTATAGAAAGAAAACAAGGGGATTTACTGGCGCTTATCCAGTTAGATACGAGTGCATATAGATGTTGCGGAGATGCTCTGAAGAGAATAAACGAGCTTGAACAAGAGATAGCAAAACTAAAATTGGAAAATGAGACCTTGCGCAATCGCAATTTTGGAGGGCGCAAGAAGCATGATGAAGCATGGATGACATCATATAATGATTTTATTATTAAATATAATAGTGGTATGTCTATTGCGGAGATAGTGGATGAAGGAGAGATCAGCAGAAGGACAGCATATCGGTATCTGGAGTACTATAGAGCGTGTCAGAATGAAGAATGAATAAGTAACCAAAATATAACCATATAGTTGCATATTAGCATAAAGATGGCTATAATATGGTTATCAAATGGTTATTCAAACGACGCTGGGAGGTGAAGTGCAATGATGTCTTTGGAAGAAATGAAACGTTTAAAGAAAAAATACAGTATTACCAATGCTATGATAGCTGAGCGTTCCGGGGTTCCGCTTGCAACGGTTCAGAAGGTTTTCAGTGGGGCAACCCCTCATCCTCGTTATGCGACATTGGCTTCTATAGACAAGGTTATTCAGGATTATAATGAATACGGTGAGTCTTTTGTTGCTGAACCGACATATATATATGGAACCGGTGCAAAAAAAGATATTTATTCAGGCAAGACGGTCGATGACTACCTCGCTCTTCCGGATGACGTAAGAGTTGAACTTATTGACGGTGTTTTCTATGATATGGCAGCACCGACAAGCGTTCATCAACATATTGCTTTATCTATAGGGGCAACTTTTAACAACCATGTCAATTCTCACGGCGGTTCATGCATACCTTTTATTTCGCCTATTGATGTTAAACTTGGCGATGATGACAAGACTATGGTGCAGCCGGATGTTCTGATCATATGCGACAGGAGTAAGATTACCTATGAACGTATAATCGGTACGCCGGATATGGTGGTTGAGATCGTATCTCCATCAAACAGCTATATGGATACGATTATAAAGCTGAACAAATATAAAAAATCCGGCGTTCGAGAGTACTGGATCGTTTTTCCTAAGGAGAAGAAGATATTCACATACTTTTTTGAGGAGAGTGACGAACCGAAAGAATACAGTTTTGACGACAAGGTTTCTGTTCGCGTCTGGAATAACGAGTGTGAGGTCGACTTCGCAGAAATATATAAGAAGATCAGTTTCATGTTGGAATGATACTGTAATAAATGCCCGAACAGGTGATAAACAGTTGTTTACAGGCCGGTTATGGTATATATTAGTTATGAGAGATATGTATTGTTTGAGCAATCGTTGATATCGTTTTGCCGTGACTCGATTGACAGAGGATATGTCATGTGGAGGTAGAGAAATGTTTTGTCCATATTGCGGAAGTGAATTAGTTGATGGTGCGGCTGTCTGTGCAAAATGCGGAGCGAAGCTGCCTGTTATTCCGGCGCTTCCTATAGGGGCGGATCAGGCGCCTGAGTCGTCAGGAAACGACGACGTACCGGCAGGGGATATATCGCACGACCTCGTCCCTGCAAATGATGCATCACACAATCTCATACCGACAGATGATACCCCTCATGAGCTCGTTCCTTACGACAACTCCGAGAAGCTTCCGGCACCGTACATACCGAAGAAGAGGTTTCCGAAGAAGACTGTTATCATTGCGGCTGCCATCATAGCAGTTCTGGCTGTGGCAGGTATAATTGTCGGGTCACTCCTCAGTAAGAAGAGCAAAGATAAAACTGAAAACGCAGGCTGGACCACAAAACCTAAGGGAAAACATGTTGCTGCAACTGAACTTCCATATGCTCCTCAGCTTTATGCTGTGCTTTCAAAACTCTATTACATACGTGTTTCGGATGATTTTTATGATGATGGAGATGACAGTGGATTTGGCAGCGGAAGCATCAGCGAAGAGGATAAAAAGCTGTTACAGGAGGATTCACGCCGTTATGATTCACGTGAGATATCGGGCGGCGGACAGGACATCCTTGAAAATATACTGAAAACATCGAGTGTTGCTGATTTTTCTCTTTATCCGGTTGATTCGCCGAAGCTTTACAATACAAGAGAAGGCGCTTCTATGGATCCGTGGGGAAGGGCGGCAACCTTCGGGCTGTATTATAAGTATGATCCGGATTCCATCAAGTGGATCGCTAAAAATATTTTCAATGCAACCGATAAGGATGTGGAAACCCTTACAAACAGAGCGAACAAAAGAAGCGGCTCTGTAATGGGATACTATTATACTGACGACAGCTACTATTATTACGGCGGAAGTACGCCTTCAAAGGTCAAGCAGGTTTACGGAATTTCCATTGGTGATGTGATGTATGACGGAACCTATTACTATATCAGCTATCGGATAAATATGGGCTATTTGAGAGATGATTCCGGTGAGGATAAACCGCAATATTTAGATGGTTATACTGTCATGGGCCTGAAGGAGATAGATGGGAAGAAATACTGGTCAGTGTATTTTCACAGTGGCATCGTTCCGGATAAGCTTGCGGCTACGGAATTCACAGACCTTAAGGACGTTATCGCAAATGATTGTGTAAAATACAGCTCTGATGCAGGCGTTATCAAGAAGAAAACCTCTTCATATTCGGTAAACGAGGAATGGCGTGAAGATATCGGAACCTATTGGCTGGTTCAGATATACGAGGGTTCGTCTGATGACTACGGCAGCGGCAAGACAGTTGCTTACTATTTCGTACACAAGGACTGTACGGTTTATGACTGGTGGGATATGTCGGATGATCCGAAGAATATCCCGGTTTATATTGAAAATAAGTAAAATCGGACCGATGAGTAGAATTATACGGTTTCATACGCAGGATAAAGCGGGCTGGTGTACGAACATGATCAGGAGTATAATTGCCGATTTGTTCAAACTTTGCTGAAGTGTGATCAGAGGATATGATAAAAAGAATATAACATGGACATTATTGGGAGACAATATGATATACACAGTGACATTTAATCCGTCGCTTGACTACATAGTAACGGTTGACAATTTCAGAGAGGGAGCCACCAACAGGACAGCCTCAGAGCTGATGCTTCCGGGCGGAAAAGGCATAAATGTATCAATAGTTCTGAGCAATCTCGGCGTGAAAAATACAGCCGTATATTTCAGCGCGGGATTCGTCGGAAGAGAGATAACGAGACGAATTGAGGAGTGTGGCATCACTGCCGAAGAGATCATTATTTCTGAGGGCTGCTCAAGGATCAATACGAAGCTTCGCTCAATTGAAACAAACAAGATAAAAGAAACCGAGATCAACGCCTCAGGTCCTGTAATACCTGCAGATAAGGTAGAGGAACTCTTTACACGTCTTGATCATCTGCAATCCGGGGATATTCTCGTGCTTGCGGGAAGCATCCCGAAGAGCATGCCGGATACTATTTACAGTGACGTCATGAAGAGGCTTGAAGGCAGAGGCGTAAATATAGTTGTCGATGCTACAGGCAGGCTTCTTATGAATGTTCTGGAATACAGGCCTTTCCTTATCAAACCAAACAATCACGAGCTTGGAGAGATATTCGGCACAGAGCTTCACACAAGAGAAAGTGTCATTCCTTATGCGAAGAAGCTGCAGGAAAAAGGCGCGCGAAATGTTCTTATTTCCTTAGGAGGAGAAGGCGGAGTTCTGGTTGCAGAGGACGGATCGGTTCTTACAAGCGAGGCTCCGGAAGGAGAGCTTGTCAATTCGGTTGGAGCAGGAGATTCGATGGTTGCGGGCTTCATCGCCGGGATCACGGAACGTCCGAGAAACTTCAGCCATGCCTTTAAACTTGGACTCGCGTCAGGTTCGGCAAGTGCGTGCTCAGAGTACCTTGCCACAAGGGAAGAGGTATTACGCATGTATCAAACTATATGTTGAGATTAAGATATATTATGATATGAGATTATACGTAGTTTATACTGAATAACTAAACGATGAAATGTATTTATCATGTCATACGAGTCATATGTGTTGCACATATAAAGAGATTAAATATCATCTGCTGTGAACAGTATAAACATATTTTGTATGGTGAACAGAGAAAGGACAATCATGCTAACCGAAAAACGTCAGGAAGAAATCCTGAGAATAGTAAATACGGAAAAAAGCGTATCCGTTCAGAAGCTTAGAGAACTCTTTGAGGCGTCTGAGTCAACGATACGAAGAGATATCATTGCTCTTGATAAGGAAGGAAAGCTGTTAAAGGTCTTTGGGGGAGCTGTTTCTCTTGATGCTCCTGCACCCAGAACAAAGTTTGAGGAGAGGCTGGAGCAGAATCATGATGAAAAGATCAAGATCGCCAGAGCTGCAGCTGAACTGGTTGAGCCGGGAGAATACATATTTATCGATGCCGGATCGACGACGGGCTATATGATAGAAATGCTCAGAGAGAAACGCGCGACTTATATCACAAATTCTATTTCGCATGCCAGGAAGCTTGCGGAGAGAGGCTTTCATGTATTTCTTATCGGCGGAGAACTTAAGGATTCGAGTGATTCGATAGTTGGGGCAGATGCGGTACTTCATATTCAGAAATACCATTTTACCAGAGGCTTCTTTGGTACAAGCGGAATCAGCATGAATGCTTATTTCACAACTTCCGATGTGCGCGAAGCTCTGATCAAGAGGGTTGCCGTTGAAAATACACTTCCGGGCAACAGATATATCCTTGCGGATCATGAAAAGTTTGGCAGCGTAAGTTCTGTGACCTTTACGGAGTTTAACGGAACCATTATCATAACAGACCGGAAGCCGGATGATATATTTATGAGAAGTGTGGATATCAGGGTTGTTCGGTAGATATTGAAGTTGCACATAAACGTTTATGTTATTGAAATAAAGTTGTATAAAAATCACACTTGTTTAAATCTGACCCATGTTATATAATATTGTCGGTTAGGTAACTAAAACTATCTTAGTTATTAAAGCGGCTCCAATCGTGGGGCTCACAAACATATATTTTACGGAGGTAAAAACAAAATGTTAGTTTCAGCAGAGAAGATGCTCAAAGACGCAGTTGCAGGCGGTTATGCAGTTGCACAGTTCAACATCAACAATCTTGAGTGGACCAAGGAGATCCTTCTTGAGTGTGAAGAGCTTAAGAGCCCTGTTATCCTCGGTGTATCAATGGGTGCTGCAAAGTACATGACAGGCTACAAGACAGTTGTTGCTATGGTAAGTGCAATGATCGATTCTCTCGGAATCACTGTCCCTGTAGCACTTCATCTTGATCATGGTAACTATGAAGCTGCAAAGGCTTGTATCGAGGCCGGATTCTCATCTATCATGTTTGACGGCTCATCACTTCCACTTGAGGAGAACGTTGCCAAGACTACAGAACTCGTTGCTATCTGCAAGGAGAAAGGAATCTCTCTTGAGGCAGAAGTAGGCGGAATCGGCGGCGAGGAAGACGGCGTTGTTTCTACAGGCGAGTGTGCAGATCCTGCAGAGTGCAAGCAGGTCAATGATCTTGGTGTAACAATGCTTGCTTGCGGTATCGGTAATATCCATGGTAAGTATCCTGCTAACTGGGCAGGTCTTCAGTTCCAGGTACTTGAGTCAATCAAGGCAGTTACAGGTGATACACCACTCGTTCTTCATGGTGGTTCAGGTATACCTGATGAGCAGATTCAGAAGGCAATCTCTATGGGCGTTGCTAAGGTAAATGTAAATACAGAGCTTCAGCTTGTATTTGCCGATGCTACAAGAAAATACATCGAGGCTGGTAAGGATCTCGAGGGTAAGGGTTATGACCCACGTAAGCTTCTTGCTCCTGGTGCAGCAGCAATCAGAGAAGAAGTTAAGAACCGTGTTGCAGTTTTCGGTTCAGCTAACAGAGCTTAATAGATTTAACTATCATGCCGGAGGTCGTAAGACTTCCGGCATTTTTTGTGTAGACAATGAGCCAAGTGACGACATGCATATATAGACCTAATTCTGCACTTCACAAAAAGAATAAAAAAGAAAAATAAAAACTACAAGATTTTGTGTATTTGTGGTAGTATATCGTAGAGAGATTATGTGCGCTTTTAAGTGCATGAATCGGAGCGAATGGATGAGAATGGTTCTACAAACAGAGTCGTCCAATCACAGTATAGATGAAAGAGATGCATAACAATGGCGGAGCAGTATGTTCTGATAAATGAAATAATAAACGACCATGCGGAAAGGATGCTGAACCTTAAGAAGTATTATCCTTTCTTTGTCCTCTGCGACAACACCTTCTCGCAGTATAAGGAGGGGCGCTACAAAAATCTTGATATGGGCTATATTACCCTTGCGGTCCTCAGATTTTTCATTGATGAGAACAGCTTCAACGAGAGACCTGTTGAGTATGCCGATTACGAGAAGTTCATGATCGAGCTTCTGAAAAGGGATTTTCATATAGACGAGAACACTCGCGAGAATGATTTTGGCGGCCGCATACCGATTGATGTGAACAGTATTGATCCTGTGAGGGATATTGATCCGGCCGGGGGCGCGACTTCGGACAATGAGATTAAAGAACTATGCCAGTATATCTTTTCGAAAATAACCAACGAAGGCAGGGCGTTCAGCTTCTCCTTTTTTGATCCGGGTTCGGGCAGGACGAAGTCTGTCAGGGTGAGACTTATCGAGAGCAGCATCTCAAATGGCAAGGTTATTTACAACATAACTGCTGACGGTATCGAATTCTACCTCGATACCAAAGAGGTTAAGGATGAGAGCAGGATAAATACAGGTCAGCTTCTTCTGGAAAAACTCATCAAAACCGAGAATTTCCGTGGCGGCATCGATGTCGTAAAGAGGATCAACAGTGAGGTTGAGAGACTGAAGAAGAAGCGTGAGGACGTTATAAAGCTTATGGCTTCGGACATCAAGGCCGGCTCGGCTGCCTGCGATGAATTTATGAGCAGTACCACCAGATGGTTCAAGGAGGAGAGAGAATCCTTCGACAGAAACAAGAATCTTGCGGACAAGGCTGTTATGCGTATTCGCGAGGAGGGCGGCGGCTCCGGAAGCAGACGTTTCTCCGAGATAAATGACCTTATGACCGAGCTGAAGAAGGCGATCAGCAACCACAGCGAGCTTATCGAGAAGACCGCCGAGCTGTCAAAGCTCTCGGAGGATATGATAAGCCGTGCGAAGCTTCGTAAACTGAGACCGGTATTTGATTATGAGGATGTTCTTTCGAGGATAGTAAGGTCGGGCAGGGCAAGTGATATGGAATATATCATCAAGCCTTTCCTGCAGCCGAAGAAGGATAAATATTTCTCGCCTGTTCTTGTTGATAATATGCTAAGGGCCACGAATGATGACGGCTTAAAGGGTGAAAAAGTTGATCAGTCGGTGGCAGAGCTTGACTTCCGCTATGATGATGAGAAGCTCGACAGCCTGATAGGACATAACTTCGGCATGATCTTCACGGAACTGCTGGAACGACTTGAAAAGTGGAATAAGCTTTCGCTTAAAGAATTCCTTGCAATACTTGCGGTGAAATTCGGAGATGAAATATATGATAATCGTGACCTTTATTCCTTCCTTGTGCATCTTGCGGAGAAGGAAAGCTATGTCGTGAAGGATACTCTCGAGAAGCAGCTTACGGTTCTGGAGAAGATGGTTGTCGAAAATATGACTGACGACATCAAAGAGAAGTATAAGGATATTTCGTTTAATATAGAATATGACGGCGAGGAGATTATTCTCCGCGGTGAGGATGAAACCGCACGAACCGTGACTAACATGATATTTGTACGACAGTAGCGAGGACTAAAATGGACGAGCGTAATTTAGATAAAGCGCTGGAAATATACAGCGCACTTATAACCGGAAAGGATGTATCACAGAGCAGCAAGGATACCAAGGAGCTGTACGAGGCCTTCTATGGAAACTCGGAGGTCTACGATATCGTTACGAGGCTTCTGAAGAAGCTCGGGCTCAGGCTCTGCGAATATAATGATTCGATATTTATCACGGCGGGCGAGGGCAACCGCATCTTCGGTTATACCAATGACGAACTGAAAAGAGTGATGGGCCTCAGGCTGAACAAGGAGCTGTACCTCGTGTATTTTATCATCTACACGGCGTTACTGTACTTCTACAAGGATTCGGCGTCGTACCAGACGAAGGATTATGTGAGACTTGAGGATATGATAAATGAAGTTACGGAGAGGCTTACAAAGCTTTCTTCGGATGATGTATTTGATATCGATGACGAAAATGCTGAGAGCTTCAAGGCCGTAAGGCTGCTCTGGGACAACCTTCCGCTGCTTCTTTCGACCGACAGTGAGAGAAACAAGGCAAGCAGAGGATCAAGGACAGGTTTCGTGAAGCTGTGCTTCAACTTCCTCGGTGACGAGAAGCTTTTCGTGGAGAACAGCGACAGGTTCTATCCGACAGACCGTTTCAGGGCTCTGGCAGAGAACTATTTTGAAGAATACAAGGGTAAGATATATATGCTTACAGGAGGGGCAGAGGATGCCGACAATTAACAGGATCAGGGTAAATAATGTAAAATACAACTTCGGAACGCAGTACTATGATGACTTCACCATGAGGATGTATGGGCGAAATACTATCTACGATCTGGCTAACGGCGGCGGTAAATCCGTGCTTATGCTGCTCCTTATGCAGAACCTGATCCCGAACTGTACGCTTGATGATAAGCAGCCTGTGGAGAAGCTTTTCAGGGACGGCTGCAACAATACTACCATCCATTCACTTATCGAGTGGAAGCTCGATAAGCATGAAGGCGAGGAAGGCTACAGATATATGACCACGGGCTTCTGTGCAAGGCGTGCAAAGGACAGAACTGTGGATGAGTCGGGAAGCGGTGATTCTGAAGGCACAGGAGCATCTTCGGGAATTGCTTCGGTAGAATATTTCAACTACGTTATATTTTACAATTCATACAACAAGAATGATATCATTAATCTTCCGCTCGTAAAGAATAAGGAGCATATATCGTATCAGGCACTCAGAAATTATCTTCTGGATCTGTCTCATAAGAATGTGGAGCTTTCCGTACAGATATTTGACAAGAAGGGCGAATATCAGCGCTTTATCAGCGGTTACGGCCTGCATGAGAGCCAGTGGGAGATCATCAGAGGTATAAATAAGACTGAGGGCCACGTTAGAACGTATTTTGAAAATAACTACAAGACTACGAGGAAGGTCATCGAGGACCTTCTGATCGAGGAAATAATAGATAAGGCATTTCTTGTCAGAACCAACAAGGATGAGGGAAATGGCAGCGGTATGGCGCGCCTTCTCATAAGTATCAGGGAGCAGCTGAAAAGCCTTGCTGAGAAGAAGAGGGATATTGCGTCCTACGATCATCAGGCAAGTCTGATCCAGCTTCTATTCGACAGAGTCAAGTCCTTTGAGGGGCTTTTCAGGGAGAAGGATGAGATCGAGCAGACACTGGCTGATATTTATGTGACCGTTAAGCATGAGAATGAGGCAGCCGAGAAGGAGAGAGCCGCACTTTCTGATGCCATCGACGCTGCTTCAAATGAGAAGAGCTCTGTTACCGAGCAGCTTGAGAGAGTCAAGGTTTCCATTGACATGAATATACTGGACGACATGGCCCGTGAAACACTTGGCTTCGGGGAGACGGTTGAGAAGATCAGGGCAGCCTGCAGCGAGGATGAGAGAAGACTTCTTCTTGCTGAGGCGGGCAATGAATATCTTGAATATCTTGAGGAGAAGAAGCGTAAGGAAACAGTGGATGAGAAGCTGAGACTCCTTGATGCTCCTGCCGGAAGCGGTGAGGATATTCATGCGATCACTGCAAATATAAAACGCCACATCGATACTGCTCTTGCTGGCTATGATATGGATATCGAGCAGGAAGAGGGAAGTCTTTCCACACTTGTAGAAGAACTCGGATTAGCGGAGAAGGAGCTTTATACGGCAAATAAGGAGCTTGCTGTTTCGGAAGGAATAGAGACCTCTGCAGCTGAGAACAGTCATATCCTTGAAGAGAAGCTTTCTGCACTTTTCACCGAGCTGGGTGATAAAACCTTTGAGGATTACAGCGTTAAGCTTGCGAGACTTACGCGTGAGAAAGATAAGCTTTCTGCTGATGAGAAGGCTCTTTCAGAAAAAATAGAAACAGAGAAGATGCGTCTTGCTGAGGCTGAGAAGAAGCGTGAGACAAACAGTGCTCTCATGATAGAGACAGGCGTCAGAAGAAAGGATGCCGAAGAAAGAAGCAGAAAATATACAGAAAACAGAAGCCGTATAGAAACTCTCTGCAGGATATATCTCGGCAGTGAGAAGGCCGATGCAGCCACTCTCGATAAGGCTGTCGGTGACAAGCTGATGAAGCTTTCTGCCGATATTCTTGAGAAGGAAAAGCGTCTGGCTGAGGCCGGAGCAAGATATAAGGATATACTTGCCGGAAGACTTATCGAGGTGACTTCCGGGATTGAGAAGGTTCTGAATTATCTCAGGACAAGACATAACATCTATGCCATGACAGGTATGGATTATGCGGCGTCACTTCCGGAGGACAGGAGAAAGGAGATCCTTTCTCTGGTACCGCAGCTTCCTTATGGCATCGTATGCAGTGAATTTGAGAAGATAGCAAATGACCAGAACATCGGTGATGTCGATACCGGAAATGAAGTGGTCATTATATATAACGAAGCTGAGCTCGGCGAGGGAGCTATAGTTATTTCCGGCGCTGCGCGTGACAAGGCAATGCTCCTTCACAGAGGAACGGAATTCTTTACCGATCCTAACAGCGTTGAGAAGCTGGCAGCGGAGAAGAAGGCTGAGATGGATATCCTCAGTGATGAGATCAGGTCGCTCAGGGATATGTCAGAGGTTGCCGGTGAGGATCAGAAGCTTATCAGAACGCTTACCTCCGAGGATATAATAAATGCAGGGGAAGAGGCTGACAGACTGAGCCTCGAGGAGAACAGACTTATTCTCGAGAAGAGAGAGACTGATTCACTTATCGGAAGGATAAAGGAGAATATCCTCAGCTTCGAGGAGCAGCTGACAGATATTTTCGAGAAGAAGGAAGAGCTTGAGGCTGATATAAGGATACTCAGGAGATGCGAGGAATTAAGCGGACTCATTGATAAGGACAGGGAGAGAAAGGAAGACGCGCTTAAGGATAAATCGCGCCTTTCACAGCTCCTCACAGGTCTTGAAGAGAAGAAGAGGTCGCTTCTTACAGCTGCGGCAGAGCTTCGCAGCAGGGTCGGAAGACTGAAGAGAGAGAGGACCGAGCTTCTTGACAAGTGGAACGGCACCTATGCAACTTACTATGTTGACGGGGATTATCCTGTTATGACCGGTAGTCCGGAGTCTCTGGCGGCTGCTTTTGATGTCTGCCTTGGTAAGTTCTCAGACAGATTTAAGGAACAGGAGTCGCTCAGACAGTTTTCGGATACACTCGGAAACAGCATGGACAGGATCATCAGAAATATCATTAAGAAGGATCCGAAGCTTGTAGAGAGACTTGAAGCAGATCAGAGGAGCGGCAGGCTTCTTTCGGCTGATGAAGAGTCTCTGACAGTTCTGAAGAACAATCTTGAAAGAGACAGAGAAGAACTTTCGAGGGCTGAGAGAACTCTGGCACAGCGTAAGAGTGAATACGATAAGATTTCCGGAAGAATAGAATACGCAGTTAAGAATTATACCGATGCCTTCGGTGATTTTGCACGTATTGAGGATGCGGATGACAAGCTTTCAGAAATGCAGAAAGCAGGTGAGATTCAGCTGTCAGAAGCTAAGGCAAGGTATGACGAGGGACTTAAGAAGCTTCGTGAATTTGATAAGAAGAGAAGAGAGTCGGATGATATCTATAAGGATGTCAGCAGGATTGTTGAGAGAAATGGCATCGATACAGAGAAGGCGGTAGTACTCACTGCGGACGGATATCGTGAGAATCAGTTTGAAGAGACTCTCCTCAGATATGATAATATCCAGAAATCGATGGAGAAGGCAAGGCTTGAGCTCGTGAGACAGAAGGGAAGAATTTCAGAGAGCCTTACGGATATGGGCGTTTCCGGGCTTGCAACGGCAGTCAGGGAGGATGTGCAGATTCCTGCCGGTCTTGCAGAGGCAGAGACACTTCTCGAAAGTCTCAGAGAGATGCTTGATGTTATCAGGCTTGAGAAGGAACGTATCGGCAAGAGCCTTCAGGATATGGAGCTTCTGCATGACAGCTTCGTGGATCAGTGCCTTGACAGATGTCTCGACGTGAAGACCGAGCTTGAACTTCTGCCGGGTCTTTCGGGCATCATGATGGATGATGAGAAGATAGAGATGATCAGGCTCAGCATTCCGTACGTCAAGGACGAATATATGCGCGAGCGTATGGCTGCTTATATCGACAAGGTTGTAGATGAGGCAGACAAGATAAATGATGATGAGGGCAGACTGAAATATATCAGGAACAGCCTATCAACCAAGAGACTTTTCGGTGTCATCGTCACAGATATGAACAAGATTAAGCTCAGCCTCTACAAGCGTGAGAGGATCAAGGAGCAGAGCCGTTACCTGAAATACGAAGAGGCGGTCGGAAGTACCGGTCAGTCACAGGGTATATATATACAGTTCCTGATATCCGTGATAAACTATATTTCCGGCATGTATGATCCTCTTTCGATGGGCAGCGGAACCAATACCATATTTATAGATAACCCATTCGGAGCCGCGAAGGATATTTATATCTGGGAGCCTATTTTTGCACTACTTCAGAGCAACAGGGTTCAGCTTGTGGTTCCGGCGCGTGGCGCATCTCCTGCGATCACAGGACGTTTTGATATCAATTATGTTCTGGGCCAGCAACAGAGAGGCGGCAGGGAAGTTACAGTAGTGGTTAATTATGAAAGCAGGACCAAGGAAGAAGAACTCGAATATCATGAGCTTTCATTTGAGCAGCAGACCTTTACTTTTATATGATGCAGAGAATTGTGGGAATTCAGAAAACGGAGCAATTCGTATCATATATCACTTAATAAGAGAAATGAGGGATGTTTATGCATTACGTTGAAGCGAAGACAGTGCTTACGCCACAGAACGGCTACAGTCCGTATCACGGCAGCACGGAGGATCTGATCTATTGTGAAGGACTCAGAAAACCTTATAACAGAAATGATTATTTCGACGTGGAGATCAAGAAGAATGCGCCTGCCCTTCTTGCAAATGCGCTTGCGAAGAAGAGAACCAGAGGAATGGTCATCCTCGGAAGCGTTGTTGATCCTTATATGGATATCGAGAAGGAAGAATGCATCATGCGCGACAGTCTGAACATTATCGCGCGGCATGATTTCGGCGTGTCCATCACCACGAGAAATACACTGCTTCTTCGTGATATCGATCTTCTGGAATCAATCAACAGAAATTCCAAGGTCATAATAAATGTTCCGCTTGAAACGCTGAGCGACAGTATTTCAGGAAGAATATGCGTCGGTGCATCGGTTGCCTCGGACAGGCTCGAGATGATCTGTGAGCTTATCAGAAGAGACATAACCGTGACAATCATTCTTCAGCCGATAATTCCTTTCATAAATGATTATCCTGAAGAGGTTCAGGCAGTTCTCAGCGAGATAAAAAATGTCGGCGCCTCAGGAATCGACCCGGGAAATATGATCCTCACCCTTCGCGGAGAGGTCGGAAAGCATTTTCATAAGAGCTTTAAGGAGAGATTTCCGGCAGAATACGAGCTCTACAGAAAAAAATATGGTGACAAAGACGTCGTTATCAGCGATAATGCTTCTGAAATAGAAAAGCTTATAAATGATTTTACAGAAAAGAACGGAATAGCCAGGGGAAAGGCAGAGATAGAACGCCTCAACCGCAGCTATGAAAACAAAACCGAAGGTACACAGATGAATATATTTGATCTGCTGTAAACTTCACGATGATTAACATGCGCTCAGCAATTATGTCTCGAAGGCGTATTTGGCTACAACTGAGAGACATAATTGCTGAGTGCATGATGAAATAATAGGAGGATATATACTATGGATTTTAACAAACTGAGTCTTGAGATGCATGAGGAGCATACAGGAAAACTTGAAGTGGTTTCTAAGGTTAGAGTGGAGACCAAGGACGATCTTTCAACAGCCTACACACCGGGTGTAGCAGAGCCTTGCAGAAAGATCCACGAGAACCCTGCAGATGCATACAGATATACTATCAAGGCTAACACTATAGCTGTTGTTTCAGACGGAACCGCAGTACTCGGTCTTGGCGATATCGGACCTCTTGCGGCTATGCCTGTTATGGAGGGTAAATCTATCCTCTTCAAGAGATTCGGAAATGTTGATGCATTTCCTATCTGCCTTGACACTAAGGATACAGAGGAAATCATCGAGACTGTTAAGAGAATAGCTCCATCCTTTGGTGGTATCAACCTTGAGGATATTTCAGCACCAAGATGCTTCGAGATAGAAGACAGACTTAAGAAGGAGCTTGATATACCTGTATTTCATGATGATCAGCATGGTACAGCCATCGTTGTTTCGGCAGGTATCATGAACGCTCTTAAGCTTGTAGGCAAGAAGATGGAAGAGGTTACAGCAGTTGTTAACGGTGCCGGTGCTGCCGGTATCTCAATTACAAAGCTTCTCCTTTCCTTCGGCCTTAAGGATGCCATCCTTGTTGACAGACAGGGTGCGATCTATGAAGGAAGAGACGGTCTCAACCCTGCTAAGGAAGAGATCGCCAAGATCACAAATAAGAATAAAGAAGCAGGCAGCCTTGCAGATGTTGTTAAGGGTAAGGATATTTTCCTCGGCGTTTCTGCTCCGGGAGTTCTCACAACAGAGATGGTAAGCACAATGGCTAAGGATTCTATCATCTTCGCTATGGCTAACCCAACACCTGAGATCATGCCTGACGAGGCTAAGGCAGGCGGTGCTGCAGTTGTAGCAACCGGTCGTTCAGACTTCCCTAACCAGATCAACAACGTACTTGTATTTCCTGGTATCTTCAGGGGTGCGCTGGATGCAAGAGCTACAGCTATCACAGAGGAAATGAAGCGTGCAGCCGCACTTGCCATCGCTTCAATCGTTAAGGATGACGAGCTTACTGCAGACTATATCATTCCGGATGCATTTAATCCTGAGGTTGCTAAGGTTGTTGCCAAGGCCGTAGCTGATGAAGCAGTAAGACTCGGAATTACTAAATAAGCATCTCTTCACGATCATATAATTCGGAAATATAAATATGATGTGATGATGAAAGAGTAAACAGATACACGTATTACATGCCTCTCCTGATGTATTTGTTACAACAGAAGAGACATGTATAGGTGAATTCGTGATTATGAAATGTATTATTAGCGAGGATATAATGAGTTATATTGATAAGATAAATCTGGTTCAGGAAAACGTAAATAAGGTTATCAAGGGTAAGGATCATGTCGTGAAGAAAGTTCTTGCTGCATCGATAGCCGGCGGACATATCCTTATGGAGGATATTCCGGGAGTGGGTAAGACTACCCTTGCGACTGCATTTGCGAAGACAATCTCACTTGATTACAAGAGAGTGCAGTTTACTCCGGATGTTCTTCCGTCGGATATTCTGGGATTTTCCATGTATAACAGTGCAACAAAGGAATTCGAGTATAAGCCGGGTTCGGTTTTCTGTAATCTCTTCCTCGCTGATGAGATAAACAGAACAAGTCCGAAGACGCAGTCGGCTCTTCTGGAGGTAATGGAGGAGGGACATGCCACTGTCGATGGCGTGACAAGAGAACTACCGAATCCATTTATAGTTATTGCCACGGAAAACCCTTATGGTTCTTCGGGAACACAGCTCCTTCCGGAGTCACAGCTTGATCGTTTCATGGTCTGCCTGTCCATGGGCTATCCTGCCCACAGTGATGCGGTTGCGATACTTAAAGGTAATGCATCAAATCCGCTCAGCACCGTTGAAGCAGTCATGACAGCCGATGAACTGATTGAGCTCAGAAAGTATTCGAATGAGCTTTATATCAGGGATGAAATATATGAATATATCGTAAATATAGTCGAAGAGACCAGAAGAAACGAATATTTCAGTCTCGGCGCAAGCCCGAGAGGAACCATTGCCTGCCTCAGAATGGCCAAGGCTATGGCAATCATAGATAACAGAGACTATGTAACCGCACAGGATGTTCAGGAGGTTGTAAAGGACACACTTGGTCACAGGGTTAAGCTCGGTCAGAAGGCCAGAGCCCAGGGCATCTCTATGGCGGCAGCTCTAAACAGACTGGTTCAGTCTATTCCTGCACCGAGGAGTTAGGTTTGAAAAACAGGATATATTTCGGAAGAATAATATTATTTTTACTGATCGGTACGGCAGTGTTCTTTTTGCATGACTTCCTTCACAGCTATTTTTATATGATGCTGCTCTGGATAATGATAATACTGCCTGTACCGGATATCTTACTGTGCCTTTATGTAAGGCATAATCTTACGGTTGAACTCTCTGTCAGCGAGCAGCGGACGGAAAAGGATACCATCAGCTATGTGAATGTAAGAGTGGCAAACAAAGCCTTCTTCCCGTCACTTCATGTCAGAGTGAATTTCACGGCAGAAAACAAATTTTATAATGATCAGAATAATATAGTGCTTACGGTTCCGGCCAGGATAAGGCATACTGAGGATATTATGCTCCCTATGCAGCTTACACGGTGCGGACTTATCGGATATTCTGTTGATAAGATAAGTGTTCTGGATATACTTGGTTTCTTTGAGATTTGTAAGAAGAATCCGACCTATGCCGAGATCGCAGTACTTCCGTCGGCAAATACAGCTGTAGACAGGGACATGACGGATATGAACAGGGGGCTCACGGAGGCTGAAGAGACCAACAAGAAGGGACATGATTTCTCGGATACCAGTGATGTCAGGGAGTATATCCCGGGAGATAAACTGATGAGCATACACTGGAAGCTTTCTGCAAAAAGGGACATTCTGATGGTTAAGGACAGAGTCAGCATGTCGGATCAGCAGATGGTTGTTCTTATGGATCTTGCAGGCACTCCGAATGAGGTTGAACAGGTGATAGATCTTGCCTACTCAATGGTCAGAGGGCTTATAGCAGACAACCTTTTTGTGAGGTTTATGTGGTGGAGTGAAGGCAGATTCAGCTTTGAGGAGAGAGGACTGATGAGCAGAAATGACCTTTCCGATGCTTTTGCGGATGTATTTTATGAAAAAATATATCCGGATTCAGAGAGGACTAAGGAGTATATGCGCAGTATCAAGCCTGAGCTTAAAGCATATGTAAATATTCTCGCGAAGAACGGCGAGGCCGTCTGCGAGGTAGTCGAGCAGGGATGATGAGATGATAATGCGAGGCAGCTGAGCAGGGCTGAAGAACAGAGATATGATACAGAGGTTATGAGAGGACTGAGATATGAAGGTTCGTTCATGGCACAAGGTGCTTAAGGAGAAAGAGAATATCGAGATTACCAATGGAATCGCCATTGATAAGAGCGTTTATGATATCAAAGAAAACCGAGTTCATACGCTTATTATCAAGGGTCTTATTACCTATTGCCTTTCTATGGGCGGAGCGGGCATCTTTCTTTCGGCTCTCGAGATCGAATACTCGGAGCTTATAGTCAATCTCGTTGCGCTTATTACGGCACTGATGTGCTCGTTCCTTTATTATAACAGCCTGACGGAAAACATAGGTTATCTGCTTTATTTCGGAGTATTCGCAGTTGGTGCGTATTTCCTCAGGGATTATATAAATTCAGGCTTTTATGCCATAGTTAATGACGTTATGGAGGCTGCTGCCATTTATCTTAATATGGACGGCCTGCAGCATTACAGTGAGAGGATCGATGACAGATATACGGCAATAACTATCACTGTGCTTTTCTTTATAATGCTTATCAATATTCTTATTAATAATTATATTTCCAGAAGAGCAAGATATCTGATAACGGCTGTAATCGTGATGTTCTTAAGCATTATACCTTTTTATTTTGAATGTGAGCCGGATACCTTCTACGCAGTTCTTCTTCTCGGCGGAATCGTTATGGCGTATTTCCTCAGAGCGGGAAGACATTATAAGCTTTATAGAAGAAGCAGTGTATTTTATCATGACAAAAACGGTCTCAGCTATGGCATGGATCACAGAAGTCTGAGACAGGTGATGCTGATAGGCTTCATATTCGTATTTCTTTTTGTGAATATCACCGGAATGTTTGTTCCGAAGGAGGGTTATGACGCAAAAGGCAATAACAAATACAAAAAGGATACGATGGAGACGGTCACCAACTTTTTTACTCTCGGTATCGAGGGCTTATTTAATTACTATGCCAACAGGGGAGGTCTTTCAACAGGACGATTAGGAGGAGTAAGCTCTATCAAGCTGGATTATGAGACGGATATTACTGTTGAATATACGCCATACAGCTATGAGACGCTGTATCTTAAGCAGTTCGTTGGAAATGTCTACAACCCATATCTGAATTCCTGGAGCATGAAGCTTGATTTCAGAACTCCTGAGGGTGAGAACCATGAAACAGTTGAGCTGTTAAAGAAGGCTTATGAGAGAGGCAGTAAGTATTCCGCCAAGGCTAAACTCAGGGTAACGAATGTTGAGGCTACATCAGGCATTTATCTCCCTTATTATTCGGATGATGCCGATAATATGGTTTACTATAATACAACGGCTGAATACGAGTATTATCCGGACTTATATCTGTACACTACTGAGTTTTATCTTTATGGTATGGCAGATACAAGTAAGTCAAAGGTCGATCCGGATTGTCGCCGTATACCTGTTGAAAATTACGATGTTATAGCTGAGTTTGTCCGGGAGAACAACATTGGTGGAGATAATCCAGAGGAGATAATAGACAACGTAATAACGTATTTCCAGGAAAATGTTCCTTATACAATAAGGCCGGGAGCGACCCCGAGAAGCAAAGATTTCGTTAACTATTTCCTGACCAAGAATAAGAAAGGCTACTGTGCGCATTTTGCAAGTGCAACGGCGCTGATACTCAGATATTTTGATATTCCGACCAGATACTGTGAGGGTTATGCGATATCCTATGATCAGGCTACTCATTACGGTGAACTGGTGAAGGGTGCAAAATACAGTGATTATTATGATGGTTACAATGTTCTGGGCGAAACAGCGCTTATTTCAGTCGATGCAACCGATGCTGATGCGCATGCATGGGTAGAGGCATATATCCACGGAAAGGGTTGGGTGGTTGTTGAATCAACTCCTTCGGGAGATGAAGAAGAGCTGCTGGACTTCTGGGAACAGTTCAGTAACTCTGACGGAAGTGACGACGATGAAGAAGTGGCAGAAGAAGAGGATGATGGTTTTAGGTTCAGGATCAATGACAGCCTTATGAAGAAGGCAACTGTTATAGTAATAGTTGTTTTAGCAGTTATACTGCTGGTATTTACAGTGATCTTCTTCCGTCCGACTATCGTATATATTTTCAGATACGCACGGGCTGGCAGAAATGACAGGCTGATCCTTAAGTATATGCGTTTCATCAGGAAAGAAAAGCGTAAGGATAAGGATTTCCGTGACAAGATGAATTATGAAACCCAGCTTGAATATCTTAGAAAAAGTGGTAAAATGACCTGTACAGACGACGACGCTGCCCGCCTGCTTAACATCCTTAACAAGGCCGGCTTCTCAAAGGAGACGCTCAGCGAGGATGACTTCTCATTCGCTGAGGGACTATTGTATAAATAAATTGTTTATATCAATATTTGGAGTTTAATTATATGTCAATCATTGAATATGAGAAGGCCCAGAAGATGGGCGTCAAAGCTTATAAAACCGCAGTCCAGAAGGGTATGCATCCATATCTTCCTGTTCTTGACGAAATATTATCTGAGAATGATATCGTAAAGGAAGTCAGTCTCGGCGTTGTTCGTGTACCGCTCTCGCGAGTTGTCGGAACCTCGACCAGGAGCAGAACCTATTCCTTTGCGAATAATTTCATGCCTATTCTTGAACCTAAGACAGAGTTTGCATACAAATGGTCGGCACTGGCGGATGCTCAGATGCATGAGGGCATCAGGGATCCGATCAAGGTCTATGAATATCTCAACTATTACTATGTTATCGAGGGCAACAAGAGAGCCAGCGTTATGAAATTCTTCGATGCTCTTGAGATACCTGCCGAGGTCATCAGGAAGATACCGAAGAAGACTGAAGAGAAAGAGAATAAGATATATTATGAGTTCATGGACTTCAACAAGATCACCGGAATAAACGATATCTGGGTGAGTGATGAAGGTAATTTCCAGAAGCTGATCAATAACGTTTTCGGTGCCAAGAGAGCCATGATCCGTAAAACTGCCGGAGAAACCGGCAAGCTTACATCTGCCATGCTTACAGAGTATGCGGTCAATCCGGAAGACTATGTGAAGAGTGCGGCTGAGGTTTGGACCGAGGACGATACCAAGGATTTTATGTCCGCTTATTATAAATTCAGGGAGTGCTATGAACAAAAAGGTGGTAAGAAACTTGAAAATATAACCACCGGTGACGCATTTCTTGCCTTCCTCGACATATATGATTTCTATGAAGCAATCGATATGTCCAGAGATGAAATGAAGAAGGCTATTGAGAGGACCTGGGAGGAGTATCTGACCAAGAACAAGAATGAGATACTCGATATCAATCTTACACCTCCGGCTGAGGGCAGGAAGTCGATAATCGGCCAGATGTTTACACCTGCTCCGACTGCGGCCAGACCGCTTAAGGTGGCATTTATTTACGACAGGGATCCTATGACCTCTGACTGGCTCTATACTCATGAGCTTGGACGTAATCATATTAAAGAAGTATTTGGAAATAAGATAAATACACTTAAGATCATGACTGCCGAGACCGAGGACGAAGCGCTCCTCGCAATGGACGAGCTGATTGAGAAAGAGAAGGTTGAGGTTATATTTACAACAACCTCAAGACTTGTTGATGCGAGCCTTAAGTGCGCAGTCAAGCATCCAAATGTGAAGATACTTAACTGTTCGCTCAATACTTCACACAGATATATCAGAACCTATTATGCGAGACTGTATGAGGCAAAATTCCTTTCCGGAATGATCGCAGGATGCCTTACCGAGACCAACCGTCTGGGATATCTTGCAAATTATCCAATATTTGGCGTAACGGCTGATATCAACGCCTTCGCAATGGGTGCTCTTATGGTCAATCCGAAGGCTGTGGTTAACCTTAAGTGGACAACTCTCAAGGAAGAAGAGAAACGTTCCGAGATGTACAGAGAGTTCTTCGAGGACAATGTCGACTATATTTCAGATCAGGATATGATCACTCCGAAGAATGCTTCGAGACGTTTCGGTATGTACAAGCTTTCGGCCGGTGAGCCGGAAAATATAGCCATGCCGCTTTATAACTGGGGCGTCATGTATGAAAGGATCATCAAACTTATAATAAATGATTCCTGGGATGATGCCGACAGCGGAAATGCCGGTATTCCGGTTAATTACTGGTGGGGTTTTTCTTCAGGAGTTATAGATATACTGCTTTCCAATAAGCTTCCTTATAACACAAGAAGACTTGTTTCTGCGATGAAGCAGGAGATAACCGACGGAAGCTTTGCCGTATTTAAGGACAGGATAGTAAGCAATACGGGTGAGGAGAAGAATCCTGAAGGAAGGCTTATGCCGCCTGAGGAGATCATGACAATGGACTGGCTCCTTGAAAATGTTGAAGGAACCATACCTGTCATTGACAGTCTGAAGGAAAACGCGAGAGAGATCGTAGAGTTGAAGGGTGTTCTTAAAGAAGATGAAGATACTAGCGGTAGCTGATGTTGAATCTAAATATTATTGGGACTTTTTCGAGAAGAGCAAGCTTGAGGGGATAGACCTTATTATTTCCGCAGGTGACCTTGATCCGCATTATCTGTCATTTCTTGCAACCTACTCAAAGTGTCCCGTGCTTTATGTTCATGGCAATCATGATTATAAATACGAGGATGTTCCTCCTGATGGCTGCGAGTCCATCGAGGACAGAATATATGAGTATAAGGGAGTCCGGATCATGGGACTCGGAGGCAGCATGAAATATAATTACGGGAATGAGTCATTATTCCAGTATACCGAAAAGCAGATGGCTGCCCGTTTGAGAAAGCTGAGGTTTAAGCTGTGGAAGAGTAAGGGTATAGATATACTTGTTACGCATTCGCCTGCTTTCGGTCTGCATGACGGTGAGGATCTTCCGCATATGGGCTTTAAATGCTTCTACGATGTGCTTGATAAGCATGGAACCAAGCTGTTCATTCATGGTCATGTGCACCGCAGCTACGGCAGGCAGTTTACCAAGGAGTACTCGTATAAAGATATCAAGGTGGTAAATGCATTTGAGAGATGCATTATAGATTATGAACCGGAGAGAGGAGAAGTTCGTAATGTTCAGTAATGACGAGTTTAACAAAACAGTAGATAAATATCTGGAGTTCTGTGCTGATTCAGGACAGATCGATCAGAGACTTTATTCAAAATACGACGTTAAGAGAGGCCTCAGAGAGTCAAACGGTAAGGGCGTACTTACAGGACTTACCGAGATTTCCGATGTAAACGGCTTCGAGGAGAAGAACGGAGAACGTGTTCCTATTCCGGGAGAACTGTATTATCAGGGATATAATGTCAGTGATCTGATCAATGGCTTCGGAGGCTCAAAAAGAGGCTTCGAGGAGACAGTATTTCTTCTTCTCTTCGGTGAGCTTCCTACAAGAGAGCAGCTGATCGAGTTTATGGAGGTTCTGGGCGAGTTCAGAGAGCTTCCGGCTAATTTCAACAGAGATGTTATCATGAAAGCACCGAGCAAGAATATCATGAATACTCTTCAGAGATGCGTGCTGACACTTTATTCATATGACGATGATCCTGACAGTATTGCAATCAGACATGTTCTTCAGCAGAGTCTGGGACTTATAGCAAGATTTCCGCTGATCGCTGCCTACGGCTATCAGAGCTACAGACATAAATATCTGGATTCGAGTCTCATCATTCACAGACCTAAGAAGGATCTTACAACAGCTGAGAATATCCTCAGACTTCTCAGAGCTGATACAAAATATACCGATCTTGAGGCACGCGTGCTGGATATCTGCCTGGTGCTTCATGCGGATCACGGCGGAGGAAACAACTCAACCTTTACAACCCACGTTGTAACTACTTCGCACACGGATACATATTCTGCTATAGCTGCATCGCTCGGTTCACTCAAGGGACCGCGTCATGGTGGTGCGAATCTTAAGGTTCAGCAGATGTTCAATGACTTGAAGTCTCATATTTCCGATTGGGAAAATGAGAAAGAATTATCGAATTATCTGAATGACCTTCTCGATAAGAAGGGTTTTGATCATTCGGGACTTATTTATGGTATGGGTCATGCTGTTTATTCAATCTCCGATCCGAGAGCAGTCATCCTTAAGGAGGCCGCAAGAAAGCTTTCGGAAGAGAAGGGAATGACCAAGGAATTTGCTCTTTATGAGAGAGTTGAAAGAATAGCTAAGGAACTCATAATGAATAAGAGAGATATGCATAAGCCTGTCTGTGCAAATGTTGATTTCTACAGTGGTTTTGTATATACAATGCTGAGAATTCCGATTGAGCTCTTCACACCGATGTTTGCGATAGCTCGTATTCCGGGCTGGTCGGCTCACAGGATAGAAGAACTGGTAAATAACGGTAAGATAATAAGACCTGCATATAAATATGTTGGCAAGCACAAGGAATACCTGCCGATCGATGAGAGAGTATGGTAAATAAAAAGGAATAAAAAAGGATGGCATCCGTCAGTGATATGCGCCCGGGATTACGGGGATATACTACTGACGGATGCCATCTTTCTTTAGTGGAGCATGCCGGCTGCATGCTTTTATGTATTCGTGTGGAGTTATTCTTTTGTATTGTCTGTCTCTTCAGGTTTTCCAAGCTCATCTTCAAGCATCTTGACGGTCATTCTTTCGTTAACGTAGGTGTAGACCTTGTCGCAGAACTCCTTCTTGAAGGTGAAAGGAATGATGAAGTTCTCCTTCTTCATACGGATATTAATGATACTGTAGACGTTCTCATTATCAGGTGAGATGAGCGAGAGATCGGTGATGTCCTCGTAGCGATAGGTGGTCTCACCCCAGTGATGCTTCACAAGCATATCATCATCTCTGAATTCATATTCGATATCGTAAGAAGTCTTACCGAAGGAATGCATGATAAGAGCTATTCCGTACAGTCCGAAAAGTGCGGTGATTATTAACCAGAAGACCTTGACCTTTTCATAGCCCATAAGCGTTGGGACTATCATAAGAAGAGCAAAGGACACAAGAAATAATCCGAACAGCCTGAAGGTCATGCGCGATTTTTTATTTTTCTTAACCTGATATCTGATCATTTTACTGCTCCCGGTAGTTTATTTATTGACGTAAAAATGATTATAAACAAATTGTTCGTATCATTCAAGAAGATGTTTGAAAAATGGCTGATTTTGGATATAAAAAATACGGTCAGATGAGGATAAAAGATTGTATAGGCATAACTGTAACTGGTGTGTTATAATATAATTTAGGTCGGTTTTTCAATCGGCATAAATCATATTTGAAATCTATAAACAGGAGGTGTTAAGAGATGAGACGATGCACCGCATCAGCTCCATGCAGAGCTTGAGGAGACTGTATGGAGGATTATGATCCTCAGGCTTTGCTCTGAATGATAAATACATTTTAAGGAGCAAAGAAATGAATAAAAAAGTTAATAAGTTACGTGATTTCTATATTTTATGGAGCACACAGAGCCTGTCACAGCTGGGAAGTGCTGTAACTGCTTTTGCACTTACACTCTGGCTGTATGAGAAAACAGGCTCGGCACTCAGTACTGCTGCGTTAAGGATATGCACATATGCGCCTTATGTCGTGATGAGTATTTTTGCAGGAGCTATATCAGATAAGTTTGATAAGAAGAGAACCATGCTGATATGTGATCTTCTGGCGGCACTCAGTACGGTTTCTGTATTTATACTGTACAAGGCTGATATGCTCGCGGTATGGCATCTGTATCTGATAAATGCCATCTCGGGGCTTATGAATACGGTTCAGCAGCCTGCGTCAGAGGTTGCATATACCATGATAATACCGAAGGAATATTATCAGAAGACCAGCGGACTTCAGTCACTTTCGAGATCGCTTATCACAATCGGTAATCCGATCATTGCATCGGCTGTTTATGGTCTTGCAGGCCTGGATGCGGCGATCGCCATTGATCTTATTTCCTTTGCGATTGCTTTCTCGGCACTTGCATTCTTGATAAGGATACCGGAGATACCATCAGAGGGCGAGGAAAAGGAAAGCGTACTTCAGCTGGCGAAGGAAGGTCTCAGATATTTAAAAGAAAATCCGCTCATTTTGTATGTGATACTTTTTATGTCAGGTGTAAACTTCGTGGCATCAGCATTTGATGCGGTACTTCCTGCGTTCATTATTCCGAATCCTAACGGCGGCAATAATGTCCTGGGAATAGTTACTTCGTTCTCAGGAGTAGCCATGGTGATAGGCAGTGTAATTGCAACCGTTATGCCTAAGCCTAAGGACAGGGTTAAGGTAATATACATGACGATGTTCTTCTCGCTGGCAACCGAGAATTTCCTGCTGGCATTTTCAGGCAGTTCTGTGATGTGGTGCCTCGGCCAGCTGCTTGGATGGATATTTGTTCCGGTGATGGGAGCAAATCAGAATGTTATCATGAGAAATACAATTCCGGCCAAGCTTCAGGGAAGAGTATATGCCTGCAGAAATACACTGCAGTTCTTCACTATCCCTATAGGACTCCTCTTTGGCGGAGTGATGGTCGATAATGTATGTGAGCCTCTTATGTCCGGCAGTCTCAGTGACCTCAGTATCTTTTTCGGAAGCGGCAAGGGTTCCGGAGCTGCGCTGATGCTCTTCATACTGGGCGTTATGGGTACGGTTATGTGTATCCTGTTCGGGCATATTTTAAAAAAATATAGATATACTGAATAAATAGATTTTATAGGCGATGTATTGCTTCCTTCAGGGGGGCAATACACCGCCTTTACTGTTTGAAAAATAGCCTTCTACACCGGTTATATTTTGCTATTTTGTCATTCTGTGCTATAATAAATGCATGTGTAATTTGGGTTAAAAAGCTGATCAAAAGGAATGAGAGGAGTGACGAAATGAGAAAAAGAGTGGTAAGGATCACGGCTTTTTTTACAGCTGTGATGTTAGGTCTTGCAGGGTGCGGTTCCAAAAAGAAAAATAATAAACAGACCGAGCAGAAGACAGAAATAACTACGGGAAACGGTGATACGACTGAGTCGGATGCTGAAGTGAAGGCGGTTGACAGGGAAACTGTATTTCAGGTTTCACTTCTTCAGGGGCTTACCTTCGGAGATTATCATGGAAGTATATCGGCGGATGAACTGAAGAAGAGGGGAGATATAGGTATTGGTACCTTTGACGGGCTGAATGGAGAGATGATCACTCTGGACGGCACCATTTACCGTGCGGCTGCGGACGGAAGCGTGGAAGTGGTTCCTGATGATGAGACGATACCTTTCTCAAATGTGACCTTTTTTGATACGGACGAGACGGCGGAATTGTCAGGGATTGACAGTATAACAGCACTTCAGGATAAGCTTAATGAGAAGGTCGATACACTCGGAAAGAACAGGTTTTATTTTATCAGGATAGACGGAACCTTTTCCGAGATGAATGTCAGAAGCGAGTATGCGCAGAAGGAGCCTTATAAGCCGCTGGCAGAGGTTCTTGAAACAGATCAGACCTTCTTTGATTATGAAAATATAGAGGGAACAGTTGTTGGACTTTACTGTCCGCCATATATGTCGGATCTGAATGCAACAGGATGGCATCTGCATTTTGTGTCTGCTGACAGACAGAAGGGAGGTCATATTCTCGGGCTTAAGATCGATAAGGCCGAACTGAGTATCGATATCACGGATGGCTTTGAGATGGCACTTCCGGAAGATGATATGTTTGCTGATTTTGATCTTACGATCGACCAGTCTGAAGATATAGAAAAGGTTGAGAAGAGCACGGCTGACGATACAAGCGAAGACACAACCATAGCTGAGGATGCAACCGAAAAAGTGCCGGAGGGTACAACTGTATCGGAGGACGGTGTAACGCTGTCGGGAGATTCATCGGATTTTGTACTGCTGAGTGAGGCTGTTCCGGATGCAATCCTTGAGATCAGATATTATTCAACTTACAATTTTGTCGGTGACAGGATAGATGGTTATGAGGAGCCGGTTGCACTTCTTACAAAGGAAGCTGCGGCAGCTCTTAAGGAAGTAAGTGATGATCTGAAGGAAAAGGGCTACAGGCTGAAAATCTTTGATGCCTACAGACCACAGATGGCAGTGACCAATTTCGTGGAGTGGGCTGAGGATAATGATGATACAAGGATGAAGGAATATTTCTATCCTGAACTGGACAAATCGGTGCTCTTTGATCAGGGCTACATAGCTCTTCATTCCGGTCACAGCAGAGGAAGCACGGTTGATCTGACTCTCTTCGATATGAGGACGGAAAAAGAGGTTGATATGGGCGGAACCTTCGATTATTTCGGAGAACTTTCACATCCTGATTATACAGATATTACCGAGGAGCAGTATGCAAATCGTATGATACTCAGAGAGGCTATGATCGCTCACGGCTTCAGGCCGCTTGATGAGGAGTGGTGGCATTTTACTCTGGATGAGGAGCCTTATCCGGATACGTATTTCACCTTCCCTGTAAGCAGTGAATCAGTTGAATAAATATTTTTCCGTACAGACGGTAAAACGGTCTGCTGCACGGAGCAAAAGGGGTTTTATGAAAGCGGTATTTCTTGAGAAAGGTGCTGTCAGTATGGGAGATGTTACTCTCGAACCGATAACATCTCTGGCAGAAACAATTGTATACGAAAATACAACTGAGGAGGATAAGTTCGAGCATATCGGAGATGCCGAGGTTGTATTTACGAATAAGGTGTCGTTTGATGAGGAGGCGTTCGAGAGGCTTCCGAATCTGAAATATCTCGGAGTCTGCGCAACAGGCTATAATGTTATAGATACTGAGGCGGCGAAGAGACACAATGTCGCTGTGACAAACGTTCCGGCATACAGTACGGAATCGGTTGCCCAGCTTGCATGGGGCTTTATACTTGAATGTGCGTGTCATATCCAGCTTCATAATGAAAGCGTTCATAAGGGCGACTGGGTAAGAAGTCCTAAGTTCTGCTATTGGCTTGCTCCGATCACAGAGCTTTCCGGAAAGACTATCGGTATCATCGGGTATGGAAATATAGGAAGAAGAGTTGCAGATATAGCTGCAGCCTTTGGGATGAAGGTGGTGGTTCATACGGCACATCCGGAGAAATACACAGGTGACGCCGGAACTGCCGGCAGTGTAAGTGATACTGCGAAAGCCGGAAATATGGATGGTGTGGGTGCTGCTGGAACAGCGGTACGTTTTGTGACGCTTGATGAACTTTTTGCAGAGTCTGATGTGATCACGCTGCACTGTCCGATGACTAAGGAAACCGAGAGGATAATCTGCAGGGAGAATATCTCTAAGATGAAGGACAAGGTTATCATAGTCAATGTTTCAAGAGGCGGACTTGTTGATGAAGGGGATCTTGCGGATGCATTAAAGAGCGGCAAGGTTGCTTCCGCAGCGGCAGATGTTGTTTCCGAAGAGCCTATGAGGGAGGATAATCCGCTTCTTACCGCGCCGAATATGTGCATTACTCCGCATATAGCATGGGCGAGCATGGAAGCAAGGGAAAGGCTGATCAGTGTGATAGCCGAGAATTTCAAGTCATATCTTAATGGAGAGACTCTGAACAGGATAGTGTGATGGAAGATTGTAAAAGGAATCGATTTGATCGGTTCCTTTTATTATTTTCGCTGAAAGTAAAATTAGCATATTGACAAAACTACCGAACGGTAGTATAAATACAATCATGAGGTCAGCGCGATTGCCAAATAGATGTATTTTTAAGATGTGTCAGACGGTTTTGGAGAGGAATAATAGATCATGAAGGATACCAGAAACAGAAGGATGGAAATTATAATGGCAACTCTTGAGCTTGCCGCAGAACACGGACTGGGAACCGTTTCTATGCAGCAGATTGCTGAAAAGGTCGGGATCACTAAAGCGTCACTATATAATCATTTTTCTTCAAGAGACGAGATTGTTGAAGCGATGTACGGAATACTCAGAGAGGCATCGAAATCCCGGACAGGTTCGGAGGGTATTAATTATGAAAGCCTTTCACCGGAGATACCTCTGAAGGATATTCTTCTTGGTTCGGTTAATTCGTATCGAAATATGGTAAGTGACACGAAGATGTTTCAGTTCTATAAGGTTATAATGTCAGAGCGTTCGATCAACAGTGCGGCAGCCGATATTATGGTGAAGGAAACGCGTACTATGATCAATGCAACCAAAGCTCTGTTTTACGCATTGCAGGTTAAGGGGATAGCTGATTTTGAGAATCCTGACATAGCGGCGACATCCTTTGCGATGACGGTTCACGCAATACTTGATCATGAATTTGATCTTATGTTTGCAAACTCAGCGAATGACGGCACCATTCAGGGAAAATCGGCTGCCGTGAACACTGAAGGGATAGTTAAGGATGCGGACGCAGAGGACGGAAAAATGTCTGAGGGTGCTGCAGGTACACCGGTCAACGGTAAGATGATGCAGGATTATATCGACGAATTCTGCAGGATATACAGTAAAAAACAATCCTGAGGAAACCGGTGGAATTGTATCCGGAAATATCGGTTAGTAGATATTGAATAATAGTGATAGAAAAGAGGAAAGAAATATGGCTGGACAAGAAGTAACTGGTAAGAAAATATTGATTGATGCAGCAGAAAAGAAAGCTGATACAAAACGAAAACTTATAAACTGGATGGGACTTGCAGGGCTGTTGTCATTTTTATCATATACGGCAGCGGTTGTATTTTCACCGCTTAAGTTTCCGGGATATGACTGGATGAAACAGGCGGTAAGCGACCTTTCTGCGGACACCGCGCCTTCAAGAAAGCTCTGGAGTCAGCTGTCGGCGTTCTACAGTGTCGGAGGTATGGTGTGTATAACATGTGTAGCCATATTTGTGTCCGAAAAGAAGCTTGGGTCAAAGCTTTTCAGACTGGGAATATATCTCTTTGCTGTTATGAATCTGATCTCGGATGTAGGATACAAGATGTTTCCGCTGGCGGACAGCGGCAAGGAGATCAAGTCCTTTCAGGAAACAATGCATATGGTAGTCACAGCGTTTGTTGTACTGTTGTCAATTGTATCACTGGTACTTCTGATCATAGCCGGTATGAAGGACAAAAAGCTGAAGGGCGTCGGGATATGTGCTATCGTTTCTCTTGCCATGATGTTTATCGGTGCGATAGGAACAGGAGCGGTACCGAAGGATTACTTTGGAATTGTGGAGAGGTTCAGTGTATTTGCGGCTGTTGGATTTAATGCAGTGCTGGGGCTTTATCTGTTTGGTGGTTTTTCTAAGGCGCAGAGCGAAATACGTGACTAGTATATATGTTGGTGCAAAACATATATGGCGATAGAAAAATACAAATTATTATAATTAGAATTATGGAAAATGATCCGGGGATTATGGTAAAATAACCTCGGATCGTTTTGTGTAGATAATGAGCCGAGTGACGGCATGCGTGTATGCACGCGAATGCCGGGATTCGGCGAATATCCATCACCGAGTGACGTAGTCACGAGGGGTGGGATGACGAAGTCAGCATCTACACAAAACTGCGGTAATGATTAGTATAAAATCATGGAGGGAGACAATGAACGAAAACATATTTAAGAGAAATGAACTTCTGGCGCAGAAGGTCATAAAGGGTCTTGAGTCAAGAAATATGACAGGCTACTATGCGGAGAATAAGGAGGCGGCTCTGGCGAAGGCACTCGAGCTGATCCCAGAGAAGAGTACCGTTACCATGGGCGGCGGTATGAGCGTACATGAGATAGGGCTTGTTGAGGCTCTTCAGAAGGGCGATTACAACTTTATTGACAGAGATGCTTATGAAGACAAGAGGGCGGCAATGCTTCTTGCGTATGACGCTGATTTCTTCCTTTCAAGCGCAAATGCTATGACCGAGGACGGAATCATCGTAAATATAGACGGTAATTCCAACAGGGTTTCAGCTATTGCTCAGGGACCTAAGAAGGTGCTTTTCATAGTCGGAATGAACAAGATATGTAACGACAGCGACAGTGCTATGAAGAGAGCCAGAAACGTTGCTGCACCGATAAATGCACAGAGATTCGGACTTTCAACACCGTGCTCAAAGACAGGTGCATGCATGGACTGTAAGTCGCCGGATACCATATGCTGCCAGTTCCTTATCACAAGATTTTCAAGGCATAAGGACAGGATACATGTGATACTTGTCAACGATGATCTGGGATTCTAAAAATACAGATTATATAGTTAAAAGCGGCTCGCTTCGGCGGGCCTCTTTTCATATTTGGAACCCGGATTTGAGTCACAAAAAAGTATAAAAATATGTGGCTTTTTTTATGTATTTTCTGTTCATAAAACAGAAAATGTGGTAAAATCTTCCTAGTAGTCTGACATTTAAGAACGTGGTGTAAAAATGAACAGACATCAGGGCGCCGGAGAAGGGAGAAAATATGACAATTCAGGAGTTATATCAGAGAATTTAGGGTGATTATAATCAGGCAGTCAGTGTCCTCAGAGTGGACAGGCTGGTCGATAAGCATATACGCAGATTTGCAGAGAATGGTGTTGTGGAAACATTTCTTTCGGCCGGTGACAGTATGAACCCTTCAGAGCTCTTCGAAACAGCTCATGTCCTAAAGGAAATCACTGCAAATCTGGGTCTTGTGAAGCTTTCAGAGATATCTTCCGAGATAACTGAGGAATATCGTCCGGGCAAAATCCAGCTTCCTTTCAAATATGAGTCACGAGATCAGAACCCCGATGAATGCGATAATAGGTCTCCAGAATGTTGCTCTCAGGGATCCGGAGCTGACTCCTGCTACGAGGGACAATCTGCAGAAGATAGGTACGAGTGCCAATCATCTTCTGGGACTTATAAATGATATCCTGGATATGAGCCGTATCGAATCCGGACGAATGGTACTGAAGAAGGAGGAGTTCTCCTTCAGAGATTTCCTGGATCAGATCAATGGTATCATAAATGCTCAGTGTCAGGACAAGAGACTGAATTACAAGTACAAGATCGCCAACAGTGTAAAGGATTATTATGTTGGCGACGTGCTTAAGCTTAAACAGATAGTTATCAATATTCTCGGAAATTCCGTTAAATTCACCAATCCACGCGGAGAAGTCATACTGAAGGTGGAGCAGCTTAGTGAAACAGATGGAATCTGCAGGGTACGTTTCGTTATGGAAGATACCGGAATCGGTATGGATCCGGGTATCATCGCGATGACGGCAAACGTATTTGATGAAGATGTTGAGAAATCTAAGGAAGCAGGGATGGATGCACATCTGTCGAAGCCTGTTGTACCGGATAAATTATACGAAACTATGGCGCGGCTCATATCTGAACGGGCTGCAGAGGGGGGATCTGAATGCATAAAAATAAATACCTGAAGCGGGTTGCAGTGATGCTCCTGCTGTTTTCGTTCATAATGAGTTATCTGGCTCCGCTTCATGTTTCTGCAGATAAAGAGGAGCATAAGGTGATCCGGGTAGGATGGTTTGAGTCATCCTTTAATTACTATGACGATTTTGGGAGAAAATGCGGTATCGGATACGAATATCAGCAGAAGATAGCTGCATATACCGGCTGGACCTATGAGTATGTGGAAGGAAGTTGGTCAACCCTTTTTGAGATGCTTAAGAATGGTGAGATTGACCTTCTCAGTGATGTATCCTATAAGCCGGAGCGTGAGGAATATATGCTCTATCCGGATCTCCCGATGGGTACGGAGTCATATTACATATTTGTTGGTATTGATAACAGAGATATCACAGCTGAAGATCCGAAGACGATAGACGGAAAACGCATAGGAGTTAATAAGGGAAGTATTCAGGAAGGATTCCTTACTGATTGGGCCGGGAATAATAACGTCAGTATTGAGATCGTTCAGCTTAGCGGAAGTGAAGATGAATCCATGAAAATGGTTACAAGCGGAGAGATTGACGGATATGCATCTATCTTCACTTATGATTCTGAGGAAAGGATCGTTCCTGTCTTCAGGATAGGTGGATCGGACTATTACTATGTCGTAAATAAAGATCGTCCTGATCTTCTTTCTGAACTCAATTTCGCTCTTGCTGCTATTCAGGACGAGGATCCGTATTTCAACCAGAAGATATCCGAGGATCGTCTGTATAATGCAAGAACAAATGCACTTCTGACACCGATTCAGGAGGACTGGCTTAAGGAGCATGGTCCTATCCGTATAGGATATCGTGATAATTATCTGCCGTTCTGCGATAAGGATAATAAAACCGGCGAAGTGACAGGAGCGTTGTCAGATTTCCTTGTACATGCAGAGAATACTCTGAACAGTTCATATATACAGTTTGAGACTATTGCGTATGAATCAACGGATGCGGCTCTCGCTGCACTTGAAGCCGGTGAGGTTGATTGTATATTTCCGGTCTATCTCTGCACCAATGATGCGGAGGAGAAGGGTATCAGACTGACCGATCCTGCAATGAAGACAGAGATGAACGCTGTCATGAAAACCTCAAACAAACTGACGCTCTCAAAGGACAGCGATATTGTATTTGCAGTCAATGAAGGAATGAGAAATATAGAAACCTTTATAATGGATAATTATCCTTCGGCTGAAAGGAAAGATTATAAGGGCCTTAACGCATGCTACAAAGCAGTATCCGAAGGCAAGGCTGATTGTGTTCTTGTGAGCAGTTACAGGATTCCGGCTGCAGAAAATACATTTGAGAAATATGATCTTTATTCGATTCCGATCGGTGAATCGATGCCGCTTTCCTTTGCGGTAAGGCAGTGGGATACGGAGCTTTATTTCCTTCTTAACAAGACTGTGATCACAACTGATAGCGGGGGTATGGATGCCGCACTTGCATCGTATATGAAATACGATCATAAGGTAACCTTTATGGAGTTCCTTAAGGATAACTGGTTCGTTGTGGTTGCCGTTATTCTGATTGTATTTGCAATTGTTGTATTTTTACTGGTACTGAAGCTAAAGGCTGACAGAACGGCTCATGAGCAGAGAAAGATGTTGGATGAGGCGGCTGAGGTTGCAGATCTGAAACAGACAATTTCATCCTTGCTTGACAACATGCCGGGAATGAACTTCACCAAGGACGCAGAGACCGGTGAATATCTGGCCTGCAATCAGGCATTTGCTGATTATGCCAACAAGAAGGATCCTACAGAGGTTGTGGGTCGGAAACCTGAAGAACTCTTCGATGCTGAGACAGCAAAGCGCTTTGTGGAAGATGATAAGATGGCACTTTCTATGGATGAGCCATATATCTTCTTTGATGAGGTGACGGACAAGGATGGAATCACAAAACAGATGCGTGTGACCAAACTTAAATACACTGATTCAAACGGACGTCTCTGTGTACTGGGTATATTCCTCGATATGACGAATTCATTCCGTATCAACAGAGGAAGTGCCAGATCAAAGGAGGCTTATGAGAAGGAACGTAACAGCGGAATCGTTTTCACTCATATTGCGCAGGTTCTGGCGCATGGTTATACGGCTCTTTACTATATCGATGTTAATTCAGAGGAGTTCATAGAATATCGTTCGGATAAAGAAAACGGAAGTCTTGTTGAGTCGCATCGTGGATGGCACTTCTTTGAATTGTTCCAGGATAAAGTTGACAGAATTGTATATTCCGAGGATCAGGAAAACGTTAAGAAAGCTATGGACAGGAAGACTCTTGTTGCAGCACTTAATAATAATAATAATAATGCGTTCATGCTGACCTGCCGTGTAAACAGAGAAGATGGACCGAGCTATATAAGTATAAACGTTAATCGTATGCAGGATGATGATCGCTTTATCATTCTGGGTATCCTTGATGTTGATGAAGAGGTTAAACAGCGTAATGCTGCAACAAGGATATATGAAGAGAGAACGGCCTATAACCGTATTAGTGCTCTTGCAGGTGAGTTCTTCTGTGTATTTGTAGTTGATCCGGAAACGGCTGAATATCGAGAGATCAGCTCGACAGAGTATTTTAATGAGGAGGACAGACCTAGAAAAGGACAGAATTTCTATGCTGACGCGAGAGATGTTGCGCTTAGAAAGCTTTATCCGGAGGATCAGAACAGATTCCTTCTTGCACTTACGGAAACAAGTATCATGAGTGAGGTTAAGGAGCATGGCATATTTACACTCACCTATCGTTTGATAATTAAGGATGAGCCGAGATACGTTCAGATGAAGGCTGCCATGATCGAAGAACCTGAAGGGCCGCGTCTTATCGTTGGCTACAGTGACATTGATTCGCAGATTCGTCAGGAAGAAGAGTACAGTAGACGCCTCGCTCAGGCAAGGATAGAAGCAAATATCGATGCACTTACGGGTGTCAAGAACCGTAATGCATATTGTGTATACGAAGAGAGACTTAATGCTCAGATAGAGATGGATCGTGCACCTGAGTTCGCAATTGTGATCCTTGATGTTAACGACCTGAAGAAGGTTAACGATACTCAGGGTCATAAGGCAGGAGATCAGTATCTGAGAGATGCATGTAAGATAATCTGTACGACCTTTAAGCGCAGCCCTGTATTCCGTGTGGGCGGTGATGAGTTCGCTGTTCTCTCACAGGGCGATGACTATGCTCGTATAGATGAACTGGTTGAACAGATGAATGCTCATAATGATGAATCCATCAGAAACGGCGGTATCGTTATAGCAATCGGTATGGCAAGATATAGTAAAGATGACAAGGTTGCACTTGTATATGAGCGTGCAGACCATACCATGTACGAGAACAAGAAAGAACTTAAATCGAGAAAATAAAAGGTAGGTAGCGTATGTATTATTCTGCAATCGGACTGCTTGCGACGCTCACACTCCTCATAGTTAACTGGGATATCCTGCGCAAGTTCAGGGTTTCCTATGATAAACCAGCATGGAATGTTTACAGGAGATTTCTGTTTGCTATCTTAGCTTATTACATAACGGATATCCTGTGGGGACTTCTGGAGTCGAAGAAGCTTGCAACAGCACTTTTTGTCGATACAACTATATATTTTGTGGCAATGTCTGTGGGTATATCCTTCTGGGCAGAATACACTGTCGCATATCTGGATGAGAAGAGCAGATTCGGACACTTTCTTGTGTACACCGGACGTTTTATTGCTGTGATGATCTCGGGACTTGCTCTGGTCAACATATTCACACCGGTGCTTTTTGAGGTGGATAAGGAATGTGTTTACAAGGCTCTTCCTTCCCGTTACGTCATGCTGGCGTTACAGATAATGATGCTCATCATTATATCTGTATATGCGCTTTCAACCATGATACGTCTGGGGAGTGCAGCCGGAAGTCATACCCGTTACAGGATACTGGCTGCTTTTGGTCTGATCATGGCTGTGACTCTTTTTGTTCAGCTGTGGTTCCCATATCTGCCTATTTATTCTATAGCATATATGCTCGGAACCTGTATGCTTCATTCTTTTGTGGCGGATGATGAGAAAGAGGAACATAGAAGAGCTGAAAAGGAAACGAAGAAGGTTAATGAGCTGAAGGAGAGATTTGTATCTCTGCTTGATAATATGCCGGGAATGACATTCACCAAGGATGCGAAAACCGGAGTGTATCTGGCATGTAACCAGGCGTTTGCAGAATATGCTCATAAGGAAAGTCCGGAGGATGTTGTAGGACTCACCGATGCACAGATCTTTGATGCAGAAACTGCAGCTCATTTTGTGATGGATGATAAAACAGCACTGTCACTCAGTAAGCCATACATTTTCTTCGAAGATGTTCTTGATGCGGCAGGTGATCAGAGACAGCTTCAGACAACAAAGCTGAAATATACTGATATCGCAGGAAGACTGTGTATTCTCGGTATGTGTCAGGATGTTACCGATATGGTACGTATCCAGCATGAGCATGCCATGACGAAGGAAGCATATGAAAAGGCTGTCAGTTCGGGACTCATATATACTCAGATCGCTCAGACACTGGCGAAGGATTATATAGATATGTATTACGTCAATACGGATTCTGAAGAATATGTTGAATACTGTATGGGCGGTGAGAACGGTACGCTTTCTGAAGTTGATCGTGGATGGCATTTCTTCAGTGACTGCAAGGCAGAGCTGGCTGAAAATGTATTTATTGATGATAGGGAAGCTTTCCTTCAGGCTCTGAACAGGAAAACTCTCATGAAGGCACTGAACCGTAAGGATACCTTTGCCATGACCTTCCGACGAGTTGACGTGAACGGACCTGTTTATGTCAATTTGAAAATATCCCGCATGGAGGATGAGAAATACATCATCATGGGTATCACTAATGTCGATACGGAGATGCGTGAGACCATGGCCAAGAATAAAGCTCTGGCGGATGCTCTTTCTATTGCTGAGAATGCAAATAAAGAAAAAACGAAATTCCTTTCAGGTATGAGTCATGAACTTCGTGCTCCGATGAATGCGATCATCGGACTGGATACGCTTGCGCTCAGAAATGATAATCTTGACAGCAATACTCGCGATTATCTGGAGAAGATCGGAGAGAGTGCGAACAGTCTTCTGGGATTGATAAATGATATTCTTGCAATCAATCAAAAAGATGGCAGTGGTAAGGGGCAATCCGGAGCCATACCTGCCCATGAACAGGGCGGAAGGTTCAATAAGGACAATATGTATGTCCTTGTTGTTGATGATGATCCGATAGAAGCAGAATATGCCAAGACTGTACTTGATGAGGTTGGAATCAAGGCAGATGCATGTACGAGCGGGCAGGAAGGACTCCATAAGCTGGAGGTTCAGCATGCCAAGCAGACGCCTTATAATATCGTCCTTATGGATTGGAATATGCCGGGAATGGACGGCAGTGAAGCTTCTGCCGAGGTGCTGAAGCTGTATAGGAAAGAGTGCGTTGTTGTTGCTCTGACAGCGTATAACTGGGAAGATATCGAAGAAGAAGCAATAAATGTCGGTGTATATAATTATCTTCAGAAGCCGCTCTTCATCTCAAATATCATTGAGAAGCTTGAAAGAATCGCCCGTGGAAGCGAAATAGCTGTGTTTAATGACAGAAAAAGGGCTAATCTGATCGGACGTCGAATACTTCTGGCCGAGGACGTTGAACTAAACGCAGAGATCCTGGAGGATTCGCTGGCACTGGAAGATATTAAGGTTGATCATGCCGAAAATGGTGTGTTTGTACTTCAGATGTTCGAGAACAGTACTGAAGGCGACTATGCAGCTATTCTAATGGATATACATATGCCGGTTATGGATGGACTGGAGGCAGCCAAGGCTATTCGTGCTCTTGACAGGGCGGATGCAAAGAAGATACCGATCATAGCACTGACCGGTAATGCTTTCGATGAAGATATTAACCGTTCTGTAGAGGCAGGTATGAATGCACATCTTATAAAACCTGTTGATTCTGAACAGCTTGTCCGTATATTGGAAGAACTGGTTTATGAGGCAGAAAACAGTTGATTTATTTGGAAGATGAAACAGTAATAGCTTAGTATTGACAAATTGAAGGGTAATATATTGCTGGGTATATAAAAGCGATATATTACCTTTTGATTTCGTTGATTATGAAGATTGTAAAATGTTAAAGTGGTGAATAGATTTATTCAGGCAATTATAATACTATAGATATAACGGAACTGATCGTTCAGAGAATATTATGTGTCAGGAGGTTTTTTTATGAAAACATATGATATTGTAAATGGTCCGCAGAAGGTTTCTGCAATTGTACAGGGTTGTATGAGAATGCCAAGTCTCTCTAAGGAGGATGCTGCAAAGGTTATCCGCACAGCGTATGAGTGTGGTGTTAATTTCTTTGATCATGCGACCTGCTATGGAGCCGGTGAGGCTGAGGTGAGGTTCAGTGAAGCTTTTCCGCTGACCGGACTTGGTAGAGAGGATATCTATATACAGAGTAAATGCGGCATATGCCCGGAAAGAGGAGAGTTCGATTGGACTAAGGAAAATATACTGTCCAGTGTCGACGGGATCCTTGAGAGGCTGAAGGTCGATTATCTTGACACACTGTTACTGCACCGCCCGGACGTGCTTTTTGATCCGGAGGAGGTTGCGGAAGCCTTTGAAATTCTGAAACAATCAGGAAAAGTAAAGTGGTTCGGTGTCAGTAATCTGGTACCGATGCAGATCGAGTTACTCAGGAAACATGTTAAACAGCCGCTGATCATCAATCAGGTGCAGCTGTCGCTTGAACAGTCTCAGCTGATCGATCAGGCCCTCTATATGAATAACAAAACAACTGATTTTTCGATAAATCGTGACGGAAACCTTCTGGATTATTGCAGACTGAAGGATATTACGATCCAGGCATGGTCGCCTCTTCAGATCGGAATGTTTGGCGGATCATTTGTTGATAACCCTGATTATCCGGAGCTTAATAAGGTTCTGGGTGAATTGGCGGAGCGTGAAGGCGTAACAAAGGCGGCTATTGCAATTGCATGGATACTCAGACATCCGGCTAAAATGCAGGCAATCATCGGCTCCATGAATCCTGAACATATAAAGGAGGCATGTGCTGCTTCGGATGTGACATTATCACACCAGGACTGGTACAGACTTTATCTGGCTGCCGGCAAATTCCTTCCGTAGATTATAATTGGTGTAACTGAAGGCAGCTGCCAATTTGCGGAAGATTGTCAGAGAGTCGGATATGCCGAAAGTGTATTCACATGAACTGTTTGAAAAATACAGAGACAAGATGCATAGCAGTGATGCGAAGAAGAGTTCAATAGCTAAAGAGGATGGATTATAGAATGAAGGGAATACTCTATGCTGTAGGTGTGGGACCGGGAGATCCGGATCTGCTTACGGTAAAAGCAATCAAGACAATCAGTATGGCGGATGTTATAGCATGTCCTGCAAAGGGTTCTGAACCGGGAGTTGCTTATCAGATAGCCAGTAAGGCTTGCTCAGGCATTTCTGAAAAGGAAATAATAGTGCTCAGTTTTCCTATGAAAACTGAAAATTTGATCACGGCACATCAGGAAGCGGCATATAAGATATCTGAAAAACTGAAAGCAGGAAAAAATGTCGCTTTTCTGACATTGGGTGATCCTGAGTTCTATTCAACATTTTACTACATCGCTGACATTATAAAAAAAGAAGGATATGATATTGAAGTAATAAATGGAGTGACTTCGTTCAGTGCGGCAGCGGCAAGGCTTATGCTTCCTGTTGCTCTCGGCTCTGAACCGGTGATGATCACGACAGGGGAGTATACTCCGTTTGATGGTACGGTTATAATACTGAAGGCCGGAGGACATCTGAAGGAAATAAAGAAAAAAGCATCGGAGAGCCGCAAGACAGCTTATATGGTTGTAAACTGTGGTATGCCGGATGAAAAGGTTTATTATAGCGTTCAGTCCATGCCGGATGAAGCAGGATATTTTTGCACGGTAATCGTAAAGTGATAATATATATCGGAGACTTCTGTCGGGTTTTTCGACAAAAGTCAAACAATCGGCATGGAGTCTGGAAAAACTGAGGATGCGAAATGAGGAAAAAAGTGAACATTTCGCATATAATACTGAAAATAATGATGTATGTATTGATCGTATTCTTTGCGTTGCAGGAGAAATAAACAGATGGAAAGACCGGATTTTGATGATATCAAGGACTATGATGAGTTTTGCAAATATTATTGGTATCGTGAGGAACTGATCAGAATATGCAAGGCACACGGACTTTGGGCGCCAAGCGGGAAGATAGAACTGAATAATGTGATCAAGACTTATTTCTCGGGAGAAAAGCTTCTTCCGGATAAGAAGCAGGCGAGAAGGACCAAGGCGGCAGTTAAAGAGTTAACTCTGAATACCGGCTTACTCGAGTGCGGATTTACCTTTGGTAACAGGTTTCGTGAGTTTTTTTCTGAACAAACCGGTGTGAGTCCGTTCAAGTTTAATGTTGATATGGTTGCTACCGCCAAGGCTGTAAAGGAAAACTGTGATGAAGATTTTACGCTTGGGGATCTTCTGGATGTGTATTATGGGAAGAAGACTTATGCAAAATATGATAAGTCTATGCTTCAGTGGAACAGGTTTGTTAAGGATTTTTGCGCGGATGAATCGACCGGGGTGTTTGGAGAGAGGCTGAAGGCAGCTGCCAATCTGTGGAAGATCGTCAGAGAGTCGGATATGCCGAAAATGTATTCACATGAACTGTTTGAAAAATACAGGGACAGTATACTGCCGGATGCTGAACAGTGATGTAAAGAAGAGCCGCAACGATAATTATATGAGGAATGGGGAGTATCATGAATAATGAAATAGTGTTATTTGAGACGAAAGATAAAGAACTGAGTTTATCTGTTCCGATAGAAAGAGAAACCGTTTGGTTAACACAGTCACAAATGACAGATTTATTTAATGTAGATAGAACGGTTGTTACAAGACATGTTAACAATGTTTTCAAGGAAGGTGAGTTGGATAAGAAAAGCAATGTGCAAAAAATGCACATTGCAAATTCGGATAGACCAGTCCCAGACCGGAAGGTAATGAACCTATATATCGAATCACCTACAAAGAATGTTGTAAGATGGTAGATGCAATGAGGGATTAGTTTCAAACCGACGTCTTCGGCCTCGAAAAAGAAAAGGGAAAGGTTGAAGGCATTATAGCAGCTTCTTTGTTCCTCGAATTTCTTGGAAAAAACAATGCTCTTTATAAAGATGGTAGGAAAATAATTAGTGATGGAGCGCTTGTTGCTATAACGCTTATGATTGCTGAATCAAGACCTGAGGAAAAGGATATAATGGTGGCTTTGGTTATGAATTTCCTGACGTTGAAATAGAGAGAAATACTTCTGTCTAATTTTTCAGTAAAAATCAAACGGTCGGTGGTGAAGATTTTATGGGTAAGAAAAAAGTTGAACATGTAGTGTTTGATGGGATGAGAAAGATAAAAAAGAGTATCAATATCAACCAGTATAACACTCAAACAGAAAACAGAATAATGAGGCAGAGAGATAAGCTGGATGTTCAGAAACATCCTTTTCCACCACTATATGATGAAGAATCAAAAATATTGATACTTGGCAGCTTTCCGTCTGTAAAATCCAGAGAAATGAAGTTTTTCTATGGCCATCCGCAAAACAGATTCTGGAAGGTGATCGCAAGTATTTTTGATGAAAAGATTCCGGAATCGATTGAAGAAAAGAAAGAATTAATTCTCAGGAATCATCTTGCGCTTTGGGATGTTATTGCAGAATGTGAAATAACAGGTTCATCTGACGCAAGTATTAAGAATGCAAAGGCGAATGATCTGAGCGAAATCCTGGATAATGCACCAATTCAGAAGATAATAGTAAATGGCAAAACTGCAGAAAAACTCTATATAAAGTATATTGAACCTGTGACGGGTATAAAAGCAGTTGTGCTTCCATCTACCAGTCCGGCTAATGCGGCGTGGAGTCTGGAGAGGCTTGTGGATGCATGGAGACCGGAAATCGATAAATATTTATAGAGATTGTGATTTGTAATGGTCAGTGGAGGGTGAGATATATGATGAATAAGGAATTACATGATGTTTATCTTTTTGGGCAGGTGCTGGGTACACATTCATTTTTGTTAAAGGATGGTTTCCTGCAGCCCGATGTTTATTCTGAGATTGACAAACAGTATTTTCTGCCGGGAGGTGAAACGGGAACGGCAGCAACTGTTCTTGATTCTCTTGGTGTGTCTGTCCTGATGGACGGTACATGGATCGGCACAGAGGTTGCTGCAATGCTGAAGCAGTTTTACTCTGAAAAGAAAGTTGATCTGTCTTCCTTGACTTTTACGGATGATTCCGGCGTTATGGATTATGTGGTGATAGCCGGATTGGTTCGATCTCCGATGGGAAGATTTCAGACGCTTTTTTCAAGCGGCGAAAGATGGTGGAACATTCCAAGAGAAGAGGATATCGCATGTGCAAGGGCAGTGGCTATTGATCCTTATTTCAGAGAAGAATCTGTTCTGGCGGCGAAGATTTGCAGGAAACACGGCATTCCTTATGTAACGATCGACAGCCGGCATGACTCGTTTTTGCATAAGAACGCAGCGATAAATGTGCTCTCTCATGAATGTACTGATCAGGAATATGCCGGGATGAATCCGGAAAAGGTTGTGGAATTGATGCAGAAGGAAACAGACGGATTAACAATCCTGACGCAGGGCGGAGGTGATATGCTGTATGCGCGCAGGGGAGAGCCTGTACGCAGATGTAAGCCTTTCTCTGTTGATGTCAGAAGTACGCTTGGTGCCGGAGATACATTCAAGGCCGGATGTGTATATGGCTTGCTTCATGGTATGGATGACGAGAGATTAGTGCGTTTTGCAAGTGCCTGTTCAGCTGTAGCAATATCGCGTTTTCCGCTTCCGTTATATCCTCCCAAGCTGGAGGAAGTGCAGGCGTTGTTGGAAAATCTTCAGAAATAAATGATTTGAGGAATCGGCAGAACTTTTTCCACGGAAAACGATCAGCGGTACGAAACGATCGGGGCGTTCTGGGATGAGCTTGCAGCAAAGTACGGCCGATAAGGCGATTGTCAGGATCAGTCATATCGGAAGTATCGTCATTCAGAGAATATGGAGACCGAAATTGATATATTTAGGATTTGTAAGACAGTAAGGAGAAGTGAGATGTATATTGTCAAAGCAGAGGCAGATCAGGTAGAAAAAATCGTAGATATGTCTATCAGAGCCTTTGAAACAGATGTAAATGTCGGCGGAGGTAAAGGCGATTGTCCTCCTGAATTTGATTCGATAGAATGGCATAAACAGATGGCCCTGGAGGGGCATCTGTATCAAGCAATGACAGGAAAAGATTTGGTAGGGGCAGCCATTGTATTTTTGGATGAAACAGAAAAAAGTGTATACGTAGGCAGGATTTTTATTGATAGCGTCTATCATAGAAAAGGCTATGGAATTCGCTTGATGGATTGCATAGAAAAGAATTTTCCATGTGCTGTTGAGTTTAATCTGGATACCCCATGTTGGAATGAGCGGACAAATGCTTTTTACAAAAGATTAGGCTATAGTATTATAAAAATTGAGGATGGATTCGTCTTTTACCAGAAAAAGCTGCGTGTCGGTGGCATTGAATCTTAAAGATACAGATGATGTTGAGGGGATTACTGAGAAAGTACAATTCTTTGAATAAAATGTATAAATAGATAATGATAATATTGTTTAGGGAGTTATTACATTATGACGACAGAATATAGAAAAGCTGTTTTAGAAGATACAGAGCTATTGATCAGTATTTATAATGCTGCTTATTATGACGATTATTTACGATATGGTTATTGTCCCGGATATGGAATAACAATAGAAGGAATGGAAGAGTCAATAAGAACAATTCCTAAATATATCATTATGTGTGATAATATGCCTGTCGGCTGTATTTCCAGTAAACAAATCGAAATCGGAGTATATGAGATTGCCAACCTGTGCATTATTCCGGAGTATCAGGGCAAGGGAATAGGTACAAAGGCAATAGAGTTTATAAAGACACAGCTTGATGATTGGAAGATGCTCACTCTTGTTACACCATTGGACAAGAAACAGAATGTAAAGTTTTATACTGAAAAATGTGGATTTCGCATAGAATCAACTGAAAGAGACGGCGATGTAGAACTCGCTCGGTTTGTGTTTGAATAAACGGTTAATATAGAACATTTCGATTTTGCAATGTTTAGTAATGTTGTCGAAATGTTGCTGCAATGTATCGAAAAGACTATTTAAGGGATGAATAAGTAATCATATGGGATCAATATTACATACAACATTAAATACAAGAGCACTTCCTACCGGGGACTTGAGATATATACGGAGCGATTATCCTGGAAAACTCACGGATGATGAAGTGAAGTGGCTTCGAAAAAACGATATTACTACGATTGTTGACATCAGAGAAGAGAAAGAGTATGAAACCAGACCTTGCCGGCTGGAAAATGAAGATGGATTTACTTATTATCATTTGCCGGTGACCGGTGGTGGAGATGTGCCTGAATCACCTGAAGCTGTGGCAGGAACATATTTGAAAATGATGGATGATCAGATGAATAGGATCATCGACACCATAATGAGTGCAGCCGGTAATGTTATGTACTTTTGCAACGCCGGAAAAGATCGCACAGGCGTGGTTTCGGCGATTATTCTGAAGAAACTGGGATACAGTGATCAGGTTATCATAGATGACTACATGGAAACCAAAGATAATCTGATGGAGTTCCTTACCGCATATGTTAATGAGCATCCGGAAGTGGACATAAATATCATCCTTCCGAATGAAGAGAATATCAGGAATGTATTGGAAGCTTTACAAAAAGAATAGAATGTATTTTCGCTATTTGAATCATCCTGACGAACGGGGATTTGCCGCTAAAAAACAGGTGCCACATTTCATCTTTCTTCGGAATTGAAATGAAAAAATGATAGTATTCCGATGGGCAGAAAATACACACACCAGGCGACAAGAGCAAGCCTTCCGCCGAGTCCGTCGCCGCCGGAGGACATCCTTGCAAACATACCCGTGATCGGCATAAACGTGCAGCTGAAGTAAAATACTCCGTGTATCATCAACAGCGCTCTGAGCCACTTATCCGTCTTGTACTTCGGCTTTATTGAAAGTCCCGTGAAGAAGGTAGAAAGAGCCATCACACCATATCCGAGCAGGTCGTAATTGAAGATAAGCCCGAACTTATTGAATTCTAACAGCTTTGCCGCTTGTTCATTCAACTGTTCGTTATTAACCGTGGTCAGCTGTGAAAAATAGACGAGCATGATAAAAGTGCCGTATACTGCAGCGAGGATCAAACCTGTATTTGCAGCAACTTTGCGGTCAGCTTCACACTCGTTGTGCAGACCTGCAGTCATCATGATAAAACCTATCGGCAGGATAAGGCAGACAAAGTATCCACCCATAGAAAAATTGATTATCAGAAATATTGCAAACAGAAATACTGTCACTGTTACGATCAATGAGCCTGCTTTAGATATCGTCCTGTTCAAATCCATTTACTCTCTCCCTAAGAATTAAACACATATAAACAATAAGCGTGTCATCAGAGCTTATATCTATCTCCATATGACACGCTTATTATATAATCTGCATATTTAGTTGTGTAGTGAAAAAAGGTATATTTCAAATATGACTTTAGTCACATTTTTAATAATTATTCTTGCCATAGTATGAGCTAATGTGGATATTAGTTCGGAACTTATGATACAATAGGTTCCAAACTGTTTTATTTCATACTCTGTAGGATTTTATGTTTGAACTTTAGAGATCTGGCTTTACGAGCTTTTACTAGAAATTGTTCAAATAGATGAAGGATTGGTGAGTTCAAAAATTTCACCTCACGAGATGATAGTCTTTTTTAAGACAGTGATATGAGAGGAAAAGACCAATGATTTATTATCACCTTCCGGGTTTGTTCGAATTTTATAGTCTCTATGAAGTGTTCCTTCCACTCTTCCGGGAGCGCAGGGAATACTTTTATGATTGGTGTGATATAGGATCGATATACGGAGCCCCAGAGGACTGCCTGTGGGGCGGAGGACGAGTAGGATTCGGCGATGCTCAGCCTGAAAAGGTTGCGGAGCTCCTGAGGGAATATAATATTTCCGCACGACTTACATTCAGCAATTCCCTTCTTGAAGAAAAACATCTTAGCGATAAAAAATGTAATGCTCTTTGTGCACTGTACGAGAAGAATGGACAAGTGCCAAACGGCGTGATCATACACTCGGATCTGCTTCTGGATCATATAAAGAAGAAATATCCGGCATTTTACTTTGTTTCATCAACTACCAAGGTTCTTACGGATTTTAAAGATTTCGAGGCCGAATTAAGAAGAGAAGACTTTAAATATGTGGTTCCTGATTTCAGGCTAAACAAAAGGTTAGATGAATTAAACAGCCTTTCCGAGGGACAGAAATTGAAGGTGGAATTTCTCTGCAATGAGTGCTGCTGGTTTGACTGCTATGACAGAAAGGAATGTTATGAAAATGTAAGTCGTAAAAGCCTGGGGGAGGACTGTGAAGATCATATATGTGTGTCACCGGATGCAGATAAAGGCTATCGATTTTCTCTGGCCATGCAGAACCCGGGATTTATCGGCGTGCAGGACATTCTAAATATATATGAACCTGCCGGCTTCAGACATTTTAAGATAGAAGGCAGGAGTCTGGGAAGTGCTGTAATACTTGAATTATTACTTTACTATATGGTGAAACCTGAATATCAGTTGAATGTAAGAGAAGCAATCTATCTGGACAGTACGCTGGATCTTTTCTGATCTGTTACGGCACGAGAATCAGTATGTTTACTGCCCGAGAGAGATAAACAATATTACTACATGTAAATGTCAATATTTAAATGTAGGAAAAGTGGAAAATAAAAATGTAGGTTTTTCCACTTATTCCTCCGTGGTTTGAGCTTCTAACAGGGACCGGATATCTTTTGTTCGGTATGACGGACCCTTGATGGATATGATGCTCGAATGATGTAGCAGTCTATCCAGAACAGCGTTTGCCAGTGTGGCTGATCCAAAGAATTCACCACACTTGGAAAACGGCATATTTATTGTGATTATTGTACTGTTTTTCTCGTAACGCTTTGCGATGAGTTGAAAAAAGATATTTGCTGTATCCATGTCGATTGGCATATCCGATTTCATCGATTATCAGTACTTTATATTTTGAAAAGAGCTTAAGAAAAGGTTGCAGGAGAAGATACAGAAAAGCCTATGCCACAAAAGGTAAAGGGAAAAGAAGAAACCTTATAAGAAAATCTGAAGTTTTTTATTTTTATTCCCAACTTTATTCCCAACATGTTATAATTATTTTGGTTGGGAATAAAAGTTGGGTAAAGGAGCATACTAATGGATATTAAACAAATTGTTTTAGATTTATGTGCCTTAAGTGATGAACAGGAATGGTTTGAATTTAAGGAAAATTGGTTTCAGCCTGAGGCATTAGGCGAATATGTATCTGCCCTGTCAAATGCGGCGGCTTTTCATTATAAAAAATATGCGTATTTCATTTGGGGTGTAAATGATACAACCCATGAAATTGTAGGAACAACATTTAACCAGTATTGTGAATATAACAAGGAACCGTATCAGAATTATCTTGCGAGAAATCTGTCACCAAGCATAAATTTTAGTTTTGAAGAAACAGAAATTTATGGAAAGAGAGTCGTTGGTTTGGTAATTCCTGCGGCTACCGAAATTCCTACGGCATTTAAAGATAAGAGGTTTTTAAGGATAGGATCGTCAAAATGTAATATGAAAGATTACCCTAAGAGAGAAATTGAACTTTTCAAAATACTTGATGGAAGAACGGAAACGATAGAAACGGTACCGGCAAAATATCAGGAGCTTACATTTCAAAAACTCTTTGGATATTATGGTTCAAAAGGGATTGTTTTGAATCAAAAGACGTTTATTAAGAACTTGGGTTTAAAAACGGAGGAGGGCGAATTTAATATTTTAGCACAGTTATTATCGGATAATTCCCATTTTCCGCTTCGTGTATCTATTTTTGATGGAGAAACAAAAGGCTCTAATCTTTTCTCAGTGCGTGAATTTGGAAATGACTGTTTATTATACAGCCTGGACGAGTTATTGCGTTATGGGGATGTGTTGAACCTGATTCAGACGGACGAAACAGACAGAGTTGTTGAGAGAAAAGAAGTACCTTTATTTGATAATAAGGCATTTCGTGAGGCTATCATAAATGCCGTTCTACACAATAAATGGGTGGAAGGAAATGAGCCAATGATTTCGGTTTTCTCTGACCGGATAGAGATATTATCGAGAGGAACACTTGCACCAGCGCAGACCATGGAGGGATTTTTCTTAGGAGAATCAATCCCTGTAAATGAAAAGTTATCCGAGATTTTCCTTCAACTGCACATAAGTGAGAAATCCGGACGAGGGGTTCCTAAAATTACGGAAATGTATGGAAAAGATGCATTTTCATTTAGGGAGAATTCCATTGTTGTTACTATCCCATTTGAGAGAATAAATAAGGTTGGGAATAAGGTTGGGAATAAAGTTGGAAAAAAGGTTGGGGATAAGAAACCTTTAAATTCCAGAAGACAAAAGATTATTGCAGAAATGAGAGACAATCCAAACATTACAACTGCGGAACTTCATAACATATTAGGTGTGAGTGAAACAGCAGTAGAAAACAATATATCATTTTTAAGAGAAAATGGGTATATAGAGCGGGTTGGTTCAAAAAAGGCAGGATACTGGAAAGTATTGTAAGTGTTGGTTTATAATAGATTGAAGTGATTTAAAATGGGTAAGAAAAAGGTTGAACATGTGGTGTTTGATGGAATGAGAAAGATAAAAAAGAAA
>OCTW013429577.1_pt1 | contig 87136 bp, 80 predicted proteins | sample 1539671 | NCBI WGS metagenome assembly OCTW01 (sample SAMN02144230, study PRJEB22623) | gut metagenome | biome: sheep rumen | host: Ovis aries | place: New Zealand | reverse complement strand
TGTTCCATCATAAGATACGCGCTCGATTTTTTCGACTCTCTGGTTCGTAATCCATATATGGTAAATGGTTGGAGGGTTATTAGAATCCGCCCTTTGTATGCTTATGGATAAGAAGGGGGGCGGCGTTTCGTCGCCCCCGTCCTTGCGGCATCCTGCCAGCAGGAAAACGGCACCTAAAAATAGAAGCAGGCTATTCTTCATTCTCAACAGCATTTCTAATCAGGACAAAGTTTAAGGAGTCATGTGTCTCAGCAACGACATTTAAAGATACTCCATCTGAATTGAGCATCTCCACGTCTCCGCGCAATACATACAAACTACAGAATGCCGAATCTGGGATTCCCTCAAACATGTCTTCGTCCAAAGATACAAAACCATTTGCAAAAAGTTTAAAAATACTTTTGCAAATTTCTTGTGAAAAAGTCTCATCGAAAAATGAAAAGTTTAATTAAATGAGCATTTTAAATACCATTTAATTAATTGTATATCAGATGTTTGGATGACTTGTGGGCGAGACGGAAGTCTCATATCGGCTATAAAAGTCTCATGCTCCGGTTTTCTGGTAAGTTTGTTTGAGCCAGATGGACAAATTGGTGTCATTGGGACCAAGTCCAATTTTCTTCCGGATAGCGCTGCTAATATTATAAAAACCGCTTCGGTTGATAATCTCGCCAAGTTCTCCCGTGCGGAATCCCAGTACCAGCAGACTGCAAAAGCCAATCTCTGTAATAGATAGATTTTTATTAATGAGACAGGTGGTAAATTCCGGATAATAGATAGCATAGAGAAGCCCGATGGTCTCCAATAGTTGTTTCCGGTTTTCGGTTAACGAATCGAGTTGGTCTGCAACTCGATCCAAGGAATCTGGTTTTTCTTGTGAAATAAATGCCCCGATAGCATGGATCCGTTTGGAGAGGGCTTCCCGGGTGGCTTTGTCTACTGCGTTGCCGGTGAGAGTATTGTACAAAGCTTTTAATTCCTCATGTTCTGATGTGAGGTGGGCATATTCTTCGGAATACCGTTTATGGAGTTGTCTGGCTTTGCGGAAGTAATACAGGGTTACGATGATGGAGGATAATACTAAAAAAGCCAGCAACGAAATCAGAAGGGCCTGTCTGGATTCCCGTCGTTGCCGTGCAAGCCTTTCTTCCAGGAAACGGGTGTCCTGTCCGAATCGCTTGAGATCTTCATTATCGGAAAGGTCAATGTAGCGTTTATAGGCTTCCAGGCTATTGCGATAATCCCCCAGGCTATCCAGAATTTCGGATTTTAACACATAGTAACGCGTATTGTCCGTAGAACCCTTTTGATTTGCAAATTTGTCAAGGCTCTCCAGGGCTTTTTTTGATGCCCCATTGCGGACATATACCTGGGTAATCGTGCTCCATGGAAGAATGCTTTGATTCTGGTGAGAAGCTATAAGTGAATCCAGAGCTTCTACAATTTGAGGGTTCGATTTCTGATGGAAAGATTTTCGTAACAGGATGAGTGCAGTAAGATGGGCGGAGATGATGGGAGAAACCTTTGCTCCTTTCAGACTCGCCAAGCAACTATCGGTTTTTTCTGGGTATCCTTCCAGAAGAAGAATGCGGCCGGTATGAATCTGTAAAGAGTGAGAGAAGTCTGTAAGTCCGGCCTTCCGGGCATGCTCTTCTGCTTTTTGTATGGAAGTTAATGCGCGAGGAAAATCAAAAGCGTTTTGGTAGATGGCGCTGATGTGGTTATATAAAGAACTTAGATATGTATCAGGGGTTTTATTTGTGATAAACGATTCGGCAAGTAAATACGAATTGAGTGCCGCTTCATGGTCCCTGGCATTTTCATATACCCGTCCTTGATAATAATATGACAGGAAACAATCTTGCCGGGAACCGTGCTGTTTATAATAATCAACGGCCACGTTGATACAGGAATCCTGCTTGACATTAAGCCCGATACGGTCTTGTGCGGTAGAAAGCATCAAAGCGTGCCGGGCACGGAGGGATGGTGTTGACAGAAGGGCTGGAGAGATGTTCTCCAGTGCAGCCCGGGCACTGTCCGGATGCGCTTGGGCATAACCTTGAATCCCGTCCAGCAATCGCACGGTTTGCCTTCTTTCCCTGCAAGCGGGAGCAAGGAAAAGGCATAGCAATAGAAACAGGGCGGGATATCGTTTCATTTTATAGGGTGATCTACCCGATCAGCGCGACGATTTCGTTTTTGGCGACAGCGGCGCCCTGCGCCAGCGGGACGGCGATGAGGTGGCCGTCGATGGCGCTCACGAGCGGTTCCATGCCGTACCAGGTCTGGACATATCCGATGGTGTCTCCTGCCTTGACGGCGGTACCCACGGCGGGGGCGGTAGAGGCATCGTCCACATCCACCTGCCAGAGGAGCTGGCCTTTGGCGGGAGCCTGGACCGGAACGGCGGCGGGATACTTCTCGGTGTACTTGCCGATATCGAAACGGGGCACTTCCACCACGGGACGCACCACCTCGATCGGGGCGCCGGCCTTGGCCTTCAAATCGGCCAGTTCCTTGTTGAACCGCTCCTTGGCGATCCCGCTCTTGTAGTCGCGGTACTGGCGCTCATGCATGGCGAACTCGAAGAGCTCCTCGTCGTCCTGACCGGGATCCCAGCCCTCTTCCTTCATCATTTCGCGGAACTTGGGCAACTCGTCCGGATAGTTGTCCTGCGGGTTGCAGGTGGTGAATTCCAGGCCCTTCTCCTTGGCGAGGTCGATGATTTCCGGGGCCAGCGGACCGGGCAGGGTGCCCATGTGGCCCAGGATCATGCCCCAGGTGTCCTTGTCGATGGTGGTCCAGCGCGGCTTGTCGCTGAGCATGTTGAACAGGTTCATCAGGGCGGTGTTCTTCACATACTGGCTGAACGGGGTCACGAGGGGCGGATAGCCCAGGCGCGGCCACACATACGCCACTTCCTGGAAGAGCTTGACCATCAAGGTGTCCAGGCTCATCTCGGGACGACCGTGCGCGCGCTGCGCCGCGTTGATGGCACCCTGGAAGCCTTTCAGGTCGGCCATCATGGAGCCCATCATGCCGCCCGGCAGGCCGCAGCCCACCAGCAGGGAGGTCATGACCTTGTTGGACGGGTTGATCCAGTAACCCAGGAAGTCGTCAATGAACTTCTGGGTCAGGCGGCGGACCTCCATGTAGGCGTCCATGTTCAGGTCTTTCACCAGGAAGCCGTCGGCCTTCATCATCTCGCGGATGGTAATCACGTCCGGATGCACCTTTCCCCAGGAAAGCGGCTCCACCGCTACGTCCAGGTAGTCGGCGCCGGCACGGGCCACTTCCAGCATGGAAGCGGGCGAGAAGCCGGGGCCGGTATGGCCGTGGTACTGCACCTTGATATGGGGATATTTCTTTTTGATATCCCGAACCAGTTCACCCAGGAAGGTGGGACGGCCGATGCCGGCCATGTCTTTGAGGCAGATCTCGTCGGCGCCGTATTCCACCACTTTGTCCACGATGCCCATGTAGTATTCCACCGTGTGGACGGGGGAGTGGGTGATGGACAGGGCCACCTGGGAAATCATGCCGCCTTTCTTGGCCCCTTCCACCGAGCCGCGGAGGTTGCGCGGATCGTTGAGGCCGCAGAAAGAACGGGCGATATCGGTTCCCTGTTTCTTTTTGACCACGAACATGAGGTCGCGCACGTCCTTCGGAACGGGATTCATGCGCAGGGCGTTCAGGCCGCGTTCCAGCATGTGGGTCTGGATGCCCGCTTTGTGGAAGGGAGCCGTCCAGCGGCGTACCGCCACGTTCGGATTCTCGCCGAAGAGGAGGTTGACCTGCTCGAAAGCGCCGCCGTTGGTTTCGACGCGGTCGAAACAGCCCATGTCGATGATGGCCGGAGCCACTTCTACCAGCTGATCCACACGGGGAACGTATTTTCCCGAACTCTGCCACATGTCCCTGTAAACCAGGGAGAACTTGATTTCTTTTGCCATATTTGATCTCTTTTTATTTCTATTTTAATCTACAAATATAGTCATTCCTTTTTGACTTTCCTATTTTGATGCCCGGAGAATGATACCATTTTGAATTATTCAAAATTAAATATATCTTTGTCCCATTATGGCTCTTCAGATGAGAAAAACGCCGGACATGGATGAGTTCCGTGTCTTGTTGAAAGAACATGGCTTGAAATCCACCAACCAGCGGTTGGCGGTCCATGAGGCCATGATGCGGCTCGGTCACGCCAGTGCCGACATGGTAACGGAAGAAATCAAGAAAGCGGGAACGGCCAGGGTGACCGTGGCGTCCGTGTACAATATCCTCTCCCAGCTGGCGCTGCTGGGCGTTTACCGCCATCGGATGAGTTCCGGGAGCAAGATGTTTTTCGACGTAAACAGCTACAACCACATCCACCTGTACGATAGCCGCAACCACGAATACCGTGATATCCTGGACGATGAATTGATGGCATTGGTGGAGTCGCGGCTGAACCATCGCCGCTGGCGCGGGTATAAGGTGGATGCGATCGATATCCAGATTATCTGTCATCCCACCCGCCGTCGCGCGCAAGGAAAAGCGCTGTAAGAGCCCGGAAAACTAAAAACGCCCCCGGATTCTCCGGGAGCGCTTGTGGGGTGGATGATGGGGCTCGAACCCACGACACTCGGAACCACAATCCGATGCTCTACCAACTGAACTACATCCACCATGTTGGGAGTGCAAAGTTACAAATTATTTTCGACGATACAAGAGTTAGGCGTATTTTTTATTATCTTTGCAAGATTGTAGATTGAAAAACAAGCATGCAATGGAAAAGATACGTTGTCTGATTATCGGAGGCGGCCCGGCCGGGTACACGGCGGCGGTCTATGCCTCCCGTTCCTCGCTGGCCCCGGTCCTGTATGAGGGCATGGAGCCCGGCGGGCAGCTTACGACCACGACGGTCGTGGAAAACTATCCCGGTTTCAAGGACGGGGTAGATGCCAACGAACTGATGAACCAGATGCGCGCCCAGGCCCAGCGTTTCGGGGCGGATATCCGCCGCGGAACCGTGACGAAGGCCGATTTGTCCCAGCGTCCTTTTCAGATCACGGTAGATGGCGAACACGAGATCGAGGCCGAAACCCTGATCATCGCCACGGGCGCTACGGCCAAATACCTGGGGCTTCCGTCGGAAACCCGGTTCCGTGGGGCGGGCGTATCGGCCTGTGCCACCTGCGACGGCTTTTTCTATCGCCGCAAAGATGTGGCGGTCGTGGGCGGCGGCGATTCCGCCTGTGAAGAAGCCACCTATCTGGCCGGCCTCTGCAACAAGGTATATATGATTGTCCGTCGCGATGTTTTCCGGGCTTCCAAGGCCATGCAGGAGCGGGTTTTCGCTACGCCCAACATAGAAATCCTCTGGAATTGCAACACCCAGGAAGTCCTGGGCGATGATACTGGCGTGACCGGTGTACGCCTGGTCCGCAAGAATGGCGAGGTTTTTGATATCAAGGTGGACGGGTTCTTCCTCGGCATCGGCCATCATCCGAATGCGGAATTGTTTGCCCCGTGGGTGCAGACCGATGAAAACGGATACATCGTGACCGAGGGAAAGACCACGAAAACCAATGTGGAGGGCGTTTTCGCCGCGGGTGACGTGCAGGATCCGAAATACCGCCAGGCCATTACGGCCGCGGCTTCCGGATGCCAGGCGGCCCTGGATGCCGAGCGCTTCCTCATGGATAAAATGAATCAGTAAAAAGAAGAGCGATATGAGAATGCGCGGGTATATCGTGGCGGTGCTTGCCTTTGTGGCTTTCCTGCCCTCCTGCAAGTCACGTTATGAGTCCATCCTGTCCAGCAACGATGCGGATTTGAAATACAAGGCCGCTTTCGAGATGTTCAACCAGGGCAAGTACAACAAGGCGGCCCAACTGTTCGAGTCCTTGTCGGTGCTGACCAGCGGCACGGAACGCGACGATACGGTCCAGTATTACTGGGGATTGAGCAATTACCGTTTTAAGGATTACTATACGGCCGAGACGAATTTCGCCCGTTTCCTGGAAAACTATCCCGGTAGCCCGTTTGCGGAGGAGGCACAGTTCCAGCGGATCGACTGCCTCTACCGTTCCACGCTGCGTTATGAGCTGGATCCGACGCCTACGCATGCGGCCATTACGGCCATCGCCGAATATATCCGCGAGCGGCCGGACAACCCGCACATGGAGAACTGCAAGACCATGCTCCGCGACCTGAGCGGCCGTCTGGACCGCAAGGCCTATGAAGCTGCGAAACTCTATTATAAAATGGAGGACTACAAGGCGTCCCGCGTGGCTTTCCGCAATGTCCTCAAGGAAGATGCCGACAATATTTACCGGGAAGACATCCTGTATTATATTGCCATGTCGTCGTACAAGTTTGCCTATTTCAGCGTTCCCGAGAAGCAGAAAGACCGTTATCTGACCTTTGTGGACGATTATTATAACTTTATCGGCGAGAATCCCGAATCCAAGTATCGCCGCGAACTGGATGTGATGTACCGTCGCACCCAGCGGGCCCTGGGACGCTATGAAGGGACCGAGGAAGACCTGAAGGAGAAGGATAAGGATTTCGAACGCGAACGCAGACTGCTGGGCAAAGAAGAAAAAAAATGAAACTTTTTGCTTCTGCCCTTCCGTACCACTTATAGCAACAAACATTCAACACAATATGGACATCAAGAAGAAAGTCCCGACGAACACGATTACGCGGGACGTTAAAAACCTCGCCGCTCCTACGGGCAACATCTATGAAACGGTCGTTATCCTGTACAAGCGTGCCAACATGATTGCCGCTGAAGAGAAGAAGGAACTCACCAAGAAACTCGAGGACTTCAAGAACGACCGCGACACCATGGACGAGGTATTCGAGAACCGCGAGCAAATTGAAATCTCCAAATACTACGAACGCCTGCCGAAGCCGGGCCTGGTGGCCATCTCCGAATTCGAGGACGGTGAAGTGATCTACCGTACGGCCGAAGACCAGGAAAAAGCGGTCGAGTAGCCTTCCATGCTCCGTTCCCTTCAGGTTAGGAACTACGTTCTGATAGACTCTCTGGATGTCACTTTTCCGGAGGGTCTCATCATTATAACCGGGCAGACGGGTGCCGGGAAATCCATCCTGCTGGGCGCCCTTTCCTTGTTGCTCGGTGCCAAGGCCGATGCGTCCGTTGTCGGAGCCGCGGGGGACAGCTGCGTAGTCGAGGCTATCTTTTCGATGCCTGCCGGCGATGCGGTCCTGCGGGATATTCTCCGGGATAGCGAGGCGGAAGCCGAGGGCGATGAACTCATCGTCCGGCGGGTGGTGAACCGGACGGGACGGTCGCGTTCCTTCCTGAACGATGCGCCGGTGACGCTTCCCGTGCTGGCTTCCATTGCCGCCCATCTGGTGGATATCCACTCCCAGCATCAGACCCTCCGGTTGGCCGATCCGGCCTTCCAATTGGGCGTGCTGGACCTGTACGCGGGCGATTCGGAAGCCCTTTCCGCCTGCCGGACCGCGTGGAAGACCCTGCGGGAGTTGGAATCGGAAGCGAAGGATCTGGAAGAAAGAATCCGCCGCAGCGAAGCGGAACGCGACTATAACCAGGCGCAGTTCGACCGTTTGGAGGCGGCCTCCCTGCAAGCCGGGGAGTTGGAGGAACTGGAGGCCGAGCAGCAGCGGCTGGCCCATGCCGAAGAGGTGCGGGAAGCCTTTTCAGCGGCCGAGAACGCCCTTTCTCCGCAGGATGAATCCCTCCCTCCGGTGGATGTATCCTTGAAAGAAGCGGTGCGCTCGCTGGAGCGGGTGTCAAAGTTTGTCCCAGAGGCGCTGGATCTGGCCCGCCGGTTGGATTCCGCACGGCTGGAGGTGGACGATATCGCGGCCAGCGTCGGCGATTTGGGCGCGGCTACAGAGGTTTCTCCGCAGCGACTCGCCCAGGTGGAAGAGCGGCTGTCGCTGCTCTATACCCTGTTGAAAAAACACAATTGCCAAACGGTAGCGGATTTGATTGCCGTGCGGGATGCTTTGTCGGAAGTCCTGTATGATGCCGATTCGCTGGAAAGCCGGCGGGCGGCTTTGCAGAAACGGATCGATACCGTTGCGAAGGAGCATGAGGGCCTTTGCCGGAGGCTTTCCGAAGCGCGTCGGAAAGCGGCGCCGGCGTTCTCGTCCTCCATTCAAGAGACGCTGCGACATCTTGAATTGGACCGCTGCCGTTTCGAAGCGTCCGTACAGCCGGCGCCTGCCGGCCCTGCCGGCAACGATGCCGTGGCCTTCCGTTTTTCTGCCGGCGGCGAAGATCCCCGCGATATCGCCAAGGTGGCTTCGGGAGGAGAGTTGTCCCGCATCATGCTTTCCCTTAAGCAAATGATGGCCCGTTTTACGGAAATGCCCACCCTCGTGTTCGACGAAATTGACACGGGTGTGTCGGGCAGCGTGGCCGACAAGATGGGCGGTATGATTTGTGACATGAGCGCCGACATGCAAGTCTTTGCCATTACCCATTTGCCGCAGGTGGCGGCCAAGGGAAAGGCCCATTATGTGGTGGAAAAGACCTACGATGGGCAGGGACGCCCCGTTTCGGCCATGCGCCGGCTGGAAGGGGAGGAACGGGTCCTGGAAGTGGCCCGAATGCTAAGCGGCTCCCGCATCACGGAAGCCGCCATCGAAAACGCCAAAGTTCTGTTGGGCGAATAATCAGCGAACCAGCCGGATGGTGAAATCCGGTTCATAGATGATGCGGCGGACCGCTTCGTTGGCGAAGCCGCCCTGCTCTACCTGGCTGAACAGGAAATCGGCCTGGAGGCCTGCCTCGCGCCGTTTCCCCAGCGCGCTCGGCCAATCGTCTCCCTGGCGGGAAATTAGATTGACGAAATAGGTGAGGATGTCGTATCCCTGGTAGGCGAACGGGGAAGGCTCGCAGCGGAAGAGGGCCCGGTAGGCCGGCAGGAAGGCTTTCACCGGCTCGCTGTCATAATCTACATAGTAGGAAGTGCACACGTGCAGGTTCAGGTTGTGCAGGTTCTCGATATCGATGGTATTGTCGTACGAGCGGATGCGCGCGGGTCCGTATAGCACCACCTGGTTCTTGCGATGGATGAGCAGGTTGAGGTTGCGGACCACATCCACCAGGAACGCTTCGTGCTCGCAGGCGACGACCACGCGGTTGACACCCTCTTTGGTCATCATCCCGTTCAGGGTCTCCACGATGTTCCGACCCTCCAGGATGCCATAGGAAAGCGTAGAATAGGGGAGGCCGGATTCTTTCAGGTAGGACGCGGCAGCGGTGGGCGAAACGCCCTTCTCCGTAACCAGGATGATGCGGTCTTCCGCCTGCTTTTCATCGGCCAGCCAGTTGATCAGTTCGGCATACTGCCATTCGGCGGAGGTGGGCGCGTGGATGAGGTTCCTGTAATCTTCCACCAGTTCTACGCCCTTCGGGTCCAGGGGGGAAACCACGAAACGGTTGGGCGCGGCGGTCAGGGTACGCACCAGGTCCAGGGTATCTACCGGGCCGATGATCACGTCGCTGGCGGCGATGCGGTCTGCGGTAAGGGGTTGCTTGCCGTCGGCGGCGTCATAGACATTCAGGTCGATGTGCAGCCCCCTGTCACCCAGGTCGCGGACGGCCATCAGGGTACCGCTGTAGAAATCGACGTAATTCTCGTTGATTTGCCCCGTGGTATTGAACGGCAGCAGCAGGGCTACGCTGATGTTGTTTTTGTTCTTGATCAGGCGGGAGAACCAGGAGAAGGCCGATGTCGTATCGCGGCGGGTCGTATCTGCCGGTGTCGGCGGGACTTCCGCTTCTTCGACAGGGGCGGCAGGCTCTTCCGTTTTGGGCAGCGTAAGGAAATCCGGATGGGAAGGAATCTTGATTTTCTGGCGCTTCTTCACTTTATCGGAGGTCATTCCGTTAAAGCGCATCAGCAGGTCTTTGGGTACATTGTACTGCCTGGCAATGGCGTCCAGGTCCTCGAACCATTTCACGATATGGAAGAAATAGTCGTCCGGGTTGACCGGCTGGGGCTCCGGCTCCGCTTCCGGAGCGTGGGTGCTCCCGGTATCGCTGCTGGCTGTGCTGCTGTCCACCAGGGGAATGAGCAGGATCTGGTTTTTCTTCAGTCCTTCGCTCATCAGCTTGAGGGCCGGATTGGCCTGGTCGATGTCGGTTACCGACACCCCGTAGGCTTTGGCGATGGAAAACAGGGTCTGCCGTTCCAGCACCACGTGCGAGAGATAGGTCTTTCCGTTCATCCGCACCTTTTCCTTTGAGACGGTGACCGGCGTGGGGACATACTCTTGCGCAAGGGCTGCGCCGGCTCCCAGGATGCCAAGCATGAGCACGAAGATAAGCTTCTTCATATCCATTTCAATCAAGATGTTCAATAAAATTCGTCAGTTCTTCGCCGAATTGCTGCCAGCTGCGCCGTGCCCGGCGGTTTTCCATGGCGGCGGCGATGCCTGCCTGCAGGGACGGATCGGCAAAATACCGTTCAATCTCGCGGTGGATGGCGTCCGGTTCACATTGGGATGCTACAAGTCCCGTACCGAAGGCGCCGATATCGTCCTTTAATCCACCGACATCGGTTACCACCATCGGTACGCCGAAATGGCTTGCAATGGCGCTGATGCCGCTTTGGGTGGCGCTCCGGTAGGGGAGGACGGCCAAATCCGCAGCGCTGAAATAGTTTTTCACCGCGGAATCCCGGATATAGGACGGGAAGAGGTGGATGCGGTCTTTGCCGGGAAGCGAATCGATGATTGCCTGATAGGGGGCGAAGGACCCGTAAGGTTCACCGGCAATGATGAGCTGATAGGTATCGTCCAGCTTCCGGAAGGCTTCCAGCAGGATATCCAGCCCTTTGTACGGGCGGATGAGTCCGAAAAAGAGGAGGTTCCTGCGCCCGTGCGGAATGCCCAGGATCTCTTCCGCCGCTTCCCGGCCGATGCGTTGGCCGAAATGTGCATACACGGGGTGGAAGAGGGTGGTCATGGGGGCATCGGGGCTGATCCGGCGCAGGTCCGCGGCAACTTCCGGGCAGAGCGCCACATGCCCGTGGCAGCCGTCCAGGAAGTATTTCGTGAGGGGCCGGTCAAAGAACCGGGGCTCGTGCGGAATGACATTGTGGAGGATGGAAACCACCTTGCAGGTTGGTTTCAGGTGCCGGGCAACGTAGCCCAGGGAGGGCCCGAACCAGGACATCCACCAACTGACCAGCAAGACATCGGGCTGCCAGTCCCGGATGGCCTTCCAGGTGGGACCCCAGGAAAAAGGATTCGCCGTATCCAGGAGAGCGGTGCTCTCCACGGGTACGGCTTCGTCCTCGGGTGCTACTGTCTGGCTCTTGCCCGGGAACAGGAAAGAAGGATATTGTCGCGTGAAATTGAACGCTTTGACAAGGTGCTTCTTGCCCAGTTCTTCCAGCGTGGCCGCATTGAACTGTGCGATTCCTCCTCGAAAGGGGTAGAAACAGGACAGCAGTGCGATTTTCAAGATTATTCGGCTTTTTCGGCCGGTGTCTTATTGTTGGCTTTGTTCTTGACGTATTCGGCATTCAGGCCGGCGATGAGGTCGTCGGTGATATCCAGGCTGGGGTCGCCGGCCACGACGGGGGCGGGCAGGATGTCACCCTGGGTAGCGATGATGACGGCATACTCCTTCTCTACATTATAGGCATCGACGAACTTCTTGATGGCGTCACCGATCTGGTTCTGCATCACCATCTGCTCCTCGGCAATCTCCTGCTCCTTCTGGGCAGCATAGGCATCGAACTTGTTCTTACGGTCCTGGATCTGCTGGGCCTGGGCCTCGGCGACGCTACGGGTGATGAGACCCTTGTTGATCTTGTCGTTGAGGGCGTTGAAGTCGCTCTGGAGTTTGTTGCCGCGGCGGTTCACCTCGTCGGTAATGCTCTTGACCTTGGTCTCGACAACGCTGCGGAGGTCGTTGGCCATGTCGTACTCTTTCAGGACACGGTCCAGGTTGAAGTACACGACAGCGCCTTTCTGGGCGACGGCTTCTACGCCTTCGGCGGCAGGGGCGGGTTTCTTTCCGCTGTTGTCGGTAAGCATGATGATGCCAAGGACGGCCACGGCCACGAGGGCAATGACACTGAGGATAGTGGATGTCTGTTTCATTGTGTTATGTTACTTTTTAATTGTTATCGGTTGAGCAATAATATGCAAATATACTCAAATTATCCGAATTTTGGACAAATAGGCGGCAATAGTTTTCTCGAGCCCCAGATACAGGGCGTCGCTGATCAGGGCGTGGCCGATGGAAACCTCGTCCGTCCAGGGGATGGTCCGGATATAAAATGCAAGGTTCTCCAGGCTCAGGTCGTGCCCCGCATTCAAGCCCAACCCTAGTTCGCGAACCCGCTGTGCCGTCTTCAGATACGGGGCGATGGCCGCCTCCGCACCAGAAGGGTAGCGCTCGGCATAGTCCGCGGTGTACAGTTCCACCCGGTCGGCACCGCATCGTGCGGCCCCTTCCGCCATCCGCGGATCCGGGTCGATAAAAATGGACGTCCGGATGCCCAGGGCCTTGAAATGGGCGCAGATATCTGTCAGGAAATCCCGGTGGGCGAGGGTGTCCCAGCCGGCATTCGAGGTAATGGCGTCGTGGGCGTCCGGGACCAGGGTTACCTGGTTGGGCCGGACCTCGTCCACCAGCGCGACGAAAGAGGGGATGGGGTTCCCTTCGATGTTGAATTCGGTATGGATGCGGGGGCGGATGTCCCGCACATCGGCATAGCGGATGTGACGTTCATCGGGACGGGGATGCACGGTAATGCCTTCGGCTCCGAAAGACTCACAGTCCAGCGCCGCCTTCGTTACATCGGGAACGTTGCCTCCGCGGGCATTGCGGAGGGTGGCTATTTTGTTGATATTGACACTCAGTTTCGTCATGATGCTTCACAATTTGTGCACAAAAATAGTTAATATTCATAAATAAAGTATTATTTTTGACTTTTGTTTCGCAAAGAGCAATATGAAACTGGCCATTTTCGTCAAAAACCCCGATCTCCGGCAAGATAACCGCTGCCGCTCCCTATGCGATGCGTTGGCGGCCGAAGGGATGGAACTGTACGACATTGCTTCGCACGCCGACTTGCGTGCGGGTACCGACATGCTCCTGAGCATCGGCGGTGACGGGACTTTCCTGTCCGCCGCCAAGCGGGTGGAGAATGCCGGCGTCCCCATCCTGGGCGTGAACCTGGGACGGCTGGGATTCCTGTCCGAATATCGTCCCGAAGAAGTCCTGGAGGCGCTTCGGAAACGGGATTGGACGGTGGAAGACCGCATCCTGCTGGATACGGAACTGGAGGGGGTCGAGAAAGATGCCGCCTTCTGCCCGTATTCCCTGAATGAGATGAGCGTTCACCGGAGTGGCGCCGCGATGCTGGGCGTGGATGTAAGCCTGGACGGGGAAGCCCTTCCGACCTATTGGGCCGACGGCATGCTGGTGGCTACCAGTTCGGGTTCGACGGCTTATTCGCTGAGCGTGGGCGGTCCTATCTGCCGGCCCGATGCACCCGTGCTCATCATTGCTCCCATCGCCCCTCACAACCTGAACGTCCGCCCGCTCATCGTGCCGGATACGGCCAAAATCGGCATTACGGTGCAGTCTCGGGACCCGGAAGTGTTGGTGACGCTGGATAACCGGCGCTTGTCCGCCCCTTCTTCTTTGCGGATGGAAATTTCCGTGGCACGTTTTTCGCTGAAAAGAATCCGGCTCGGAAAGTCGAACTTCGTGAAGGCGCTTACGAGCAAGCTCTTTTGGGGCGAAGATGTCAGAAATACGATTGATTAAAAGAAAGGTATGGAAGAAACCGGAAAGCTCCCCGTGCACGTGTCCATCATCATGGACGGCAATGGCCGTTGGGCGAAGGAACGTGGCAAGGAGAGGGTTTATGGCCATTTCGAGGGTGTAGAGAGCGTTCGAGCGTGCACCGAGGCCGCCGTGGAAACCGGCGTAAAATATTTGTCGTTGTTTGCCTTTTCCGAGGAAAACTGGGGCCGGCCCGATCAGGAGGTCAATACCCTCATGGAGCTGATGTTCAAGTCGATGCAGGACGAATTGCCTACCCTGCTCAAGAATGATGTCCGGTTTGTGGTCTTGGGAAACCGCGCCCGTTTGTCGGACAAACTGAATGCGGGAATCGACGACCTGATGGCCCGGACTGCTTCGTGCAGCCGGCTTACGCTGATTGTCTTCCTGAGCTATAGCGGGAAATGGGACATCCTCCAGGCGGCGCGCAAGATGGCACAGGCCGGTGCGGATGAACTGGAGCCCTTCCTGGTAACCGCCGGTTTCCCGGATCCGGACCTCATCATCCGGACTTCGGGCGAACAACGCCTCAGCAATTTCCTGCTGTGGCAAGGGGCCTATTCCGAATTCTATTTCACCGATATCCTCTGGCCGGATTTCCGGAAGGATGCCTTCCGCGAGGCGCTTGCCGAATACGCGCGTCGCGACCGCAGGTATGGTAAAGTCAAATAACTTTCGTATATTTGCACATTTGAATGGTGAATCGAATGAAGAACATATATTGGATGGGGATTCTCCTTGGCTGGCTGCTGGCCGCCCTTCCCGTTCGGGGGCAGGACGATAAGGGCCGGGTCGAGGTGGATTACAACAATCCACAGAAATATATCATTGGTGGTGTCCGGGTGGAAGGAAACAAACACGTGGACGCGGAGCGGATCATTTCGCTTACCGGCATGCAGAAGGGAATGGAACTGACGGTCCCTGGCGATGCGATTTCCAGCATGGTGGCCCGTCTGTGGGCCCAGCGCTATTTTGAGGATGTGGCCATCGCAGTGGACAGCCTGAGCGCCCAGCGTGATTCCGCGTGGTTTGTCATTCTCATCAAAGAGCGTCCCAGGGTGTCTGCCTGGACCTTTACCGGAGTGAAGAGCGGCGAGAAGAAGGAACTCATGGATCGCCTGAAACTGCGTCGCGGCGGGGAGTATTCCGATTATGTCGCGAAGACATCGGTCGATATCATCAAGCGGTTCTATGCCGAAAAGGGATTCCTGGAGTGCAAGGTCACGCCTGAGCAGAAGCGGGATACCATGATCAAGAGCGCCATCCGTGTGAATTTCGCGGTGGATCGCGGCGAAAAAATCAAAATCAAGACCATTAACTTTATCGGCAACGAGCATGTCACCGACTGGAAACTGGCCAAGTCGATGAAGAAGACCAAGTCGGCAAAGTTCTACAACTTCTTCAGCAGCAAGAAGTTCAATGAAAAGGAATTCGAGAATGACAAGCGTGGGCTGGTGAGCGCCTTCAATGAGGCCGGTTACCGTGATGCGCGTCTGGTCCGGGATTCCATTTATTATGTCAAGCCCAACAAGCTGGGCATCGACCTGGTGATGGCGGAAGGGGACAAATACTATTTCCGCAACATTTCCTGGACGGGAAACTCCGTCTATTCCGCCGATCAGCTGAATTCGATTCTCCAGATCAACAAGGGCGATTCCTACGATGTGGTCACCATGGAGAAACGCCTGCACGGCGGCGGAAAACAGACCGATTACGACGTGTCCAAACTCTACCGGGACAACGGTTACCTTTTCTTTAGCGTAACCCCGGTGGAAATGAATATCCAGCATGACTCGGTGGATGTGGAAATGCGCATTTCCGAGGGCAAGCAGGCTACCTTGAACAACATTATCATCAACGGCAATGACCTGACCAACGAACGGGTCGTACGCCGCCAGGTCTTTACCAAGCCGGGCTATCTGTTCCGCCAGACGGACTTTGAACGGTCCATCCGGGAAATCGCTTCGCTGGGCCAGTTTGACCCGGAAGCCATTACCGATCCGGCCAAGGGCTATTCCCTGATTCCGAATCAGAGTACCAACACCGTTGATATCGTCTATAACGTAACGGAGAAGCCGTCCAGCCAGTTGGAACTGTCCGGCGGTTGGGGTATGAATACCTTCGTGGCTACCGTCGGCGTGAGTTTCAACAACTTCTCTACGCGCCGCTTCTTCGACAAGAGCGCCTGGCGTCCGGTTCCGCTGGGCGATGCCCAGAACCTGGCCTTCCGTTTCCAGACCAACGGTACGTATTATACGGCCATCACGGCCAGTTTTACGGAGCCCTGGCTCTTTGGTAAGAAACCTACTTCGCTGAGCCTTTCGGGCTACTATACCCGCCAGACCAACTCCTACCTGGCCATCGGTATCCTGAGCAACGACAAGGTGATGGAAGTTTTCGGTTTCTCCGGAGGAATCGGCAAGCGGCTGAAATGGCCGGACAACTACTTCGTCCTGTACAATGGCATCAGTTGGCAAACCTATCGCCTGAAGAACTGGTATTCCAATTATTTCATCTTCGACGATGGCATTTCGCACAACATCAGTTATACCCTGAGCCTGTCCCGCAACTCTACGGACCAGCAGATTTTCCCCCGTCAGGGTTCGGATATCTCCGCATCCGTACAGCTTACGCCGCCGTTCTCCCTGTTCCGTCGCCTGGACAAGGGAAAATTGGATGCCAACGGGAATCCGACGCGGGTGAACAGCTATGCCGATATCAACTACGATAACTGGACGGCCGCAGACCGGTACAAATGGATCGAATACCACAAGTGGAAACTCAACGCAGCCTTCTACAACCAGATCGTGGGCAATTTCGTGCTCATGGCGCGGGCGCAGTTCGGCTACCTGGGCTATTACAACCGAAACTGGGGCTATTCCCCGTTCGAGGGCTTCCTGGTGGGTGGCGACGGTATGTCAGGCTACTACAATTACGGATCGGAAATGATCGCGCTTCGCGGTTACGAGAACTACTCGCTGACCCCGATGTCCCATTCGAAGTATAATTCCAACGGTTATTCCTATGCGGGTAACGTCTATGACAAGCTTACGCTGGAGCTCCGGTTCCCGGTGGTGCTGCAACCACAGTCCACAATCTTCGTGCTGGGCTTCCTGGAGGGCGGTAACTGCTGGGCCGATATCCGTGATTTCAACCCCCTGCAGATCAAGCGCTCCGCCGGTGTCGGCGTGCGGGTCTTCCTGCCGATGATCGGTCTGCTGGGTGTCGACTGGGGCTATGGCTTCGATGATACGCGGTATGGTGGAAGCCAGTTCCACTTCATGATTGGACAACAGTTCTAACAGATAAACAAATTATTACAGAGAATATGAAAAAGATTTTGATTGTTGCCGTTATGGCACTGATTTCGGTGGCAGCCTCTGCCCAGAAATTCGCTCATGTCAACTATGGTGAGCTGGTTCAGCTTACCCCTGCTGCCGACTCTGCGCGTGCCTCTCTGGCCGCAGCCCAGAAGGAAGCGGAGGAAACGCTGCAGTCGATGATGGATGAATACCAGTCCAAGTATCAGCAGTATCAGCAGAAAGTGAGCACCTGGACCGCCGCCATCAAGGAAAGCAAGGAGAAGGAACTCATGGAGATCCAGAACCGTATCCAGGAGACACAGCAGAGCATTTCCGGTGAGCTTCAGCAGATGCAGAACCAGTTGATGGCCCCTATCGTGGACAAAGTCCAGAAGACGGTGGAGAAACTGGCCAAGGCCGGTGGATACATCTATGTATTCGATGTCTCTTCCCTCCTGTACTTTGATGCCGGCCAGAGCAAGGACCTGACGCCGGATGCCCGCAAGGCCCTCAGTATCCCGGCCGACCGCACCCTGGAATCCCTCCAGGCCGAAATCCAAGCCCAGCAGCAGGCTCAGAAATAAGCGATAACTACATACCACAAGATGCAACATAAAGTAATTGACACGAAAGATGTTGTAATCAGGTTCGCAGGAGATTCCGGTGATGGCATGCAGCTCACCGGATCTCTTTTCGCTAATATGTCCGCCATTTATGGCAACGGACTCTCTACCTTCCCGGACTATCCGGCCGAGATCCGTGCGCCGAAAGGCACCGTGGCGGGCGTGTCGGGCTTCCAGGTCCATATCGGAAGCGAGGATGTCTCGACCCCCGGCGATTTCTGCGACATGCTGATTGCAATGAATCCCGCCGCCCTGATGGCCAATGCCAAATGGTGCAAGCGTACCGCGATGATCCTGGTAGATGAGGATGCCTTCGATGAGGCAGGTCTGCGCAAGGCGGGTTTCAAGGAGGAGAATCCCTTCGTAGAACTGGGCGTGGATGACCGGGTGCTGATTGTGGCGCCCGTGACCACACTTACGGAAGAGAGCCTGAAAGAAAGCGGACTGGATACCAAGACCGTCCATAAATGCAAGAACATGTTCACCCTGGGCATGGCTTGCTTCATCTTCGACCGTCCGCTGGACTATATCTTCCAGTATGTGGAAGGGAAGTTCGGCAAGAAGCATCCGGAGATGGTGGAACCTAACAAGAAGGTGCTGAAGGACGGTTTCAACTATGCGGCCAACCTGCAGATGATTCCGGATACGTATCATATAGAACCGACGCATCACGAAAAAGGAATCTATCGCAACATCACCGGCAACCAGGCCGTGGCCTGGGGCCTGCTGGCAGCCTCCGAGAAGAGTGGCCTGCCGCTGTTCTGCGGTTCCTATCCCATTACGCCGGCTACCGCTATCCTGGAGGAACTCGCCCTGCACAAGAGCCTGGGCGCCAAGACCTTGCAGGCAGAGGACGAGATTGCCGGTATCTGTACCGCCATTGGAGCCGCCTATGCCGGCGACCTGGCGGTGACCACGACTTCCGGTCCGGGCCTTTCCCTGAAATCCGAAGCCCTGGGCCTGGCCGTCATGGCCGAACTCCCGCTCGTGGTGGTGGATGTTCAGCGCGCCGGCCCTTCCACCGGTATCCCTACCAAGACGGAGCAGACAGACCTGAACCAGGCGCTCTATGGCCGCAATGGTGAGTGCCCCATCCCTGTGGTGGCCCCGCATTCCCCGGCCCATTGCTTCGAGATGGCCTTCCAGGCCTCGAAGATCGCCCTGGAACACATGACCCCGGTTATGCTGCTTTCCGAGGGCTTCCTGGGCAATGGCAGCGAACCGTGGAAGATCCCTTCCATGTCCAGCTATCCGGCCATCAAACCGCCGTTTGCGACGAGCCTGCCTGAGGACGGCAAGTTCCATCCTTTCGAGCGTGATCCGCAGACCCTGGTCCGCAGGTGGGCGATTCCCGGCCAGAAAGGTTTTGAACATCGCGTAGGCGGCCTGGAGAAAAATCATAACGGCGTGTTGTCGTCTGATCCGGCCAACCATGCCCTCATGGTGGCCGAGCGCGAGGCAAAGGTGCAGAAGATTGCGGATTATATCCCGCAGTTGGAAGTGGACGGTCCTGCTTCCGGTAAATTGCTGGTCGTGGGCTGGGGCGGTACGTTTGGGCATATCCTCAGCGCCGTCAGTGCTGCCCGGGAGGAGGGACTGGACATCTCCCGCGTGCATTTCGACTATATTTATCCGGTGCCCCGCAATACGGAGAAAGTGCTGTCCGGATTCCAGAAAGTATTGGTTTGTGAACTCAACAACGGCCATTTCGCCAATTACCTGCACGGTCTGTTCCCGCAGGTCAATATCGTGAAATTCGGCAAGGTGCAGGGCCAGCCCTTCCTCGTGAGCGAGCTGGTGGATGCAATTAAGGAGGCTTTGTAACATGGCAACATTATCATTCAAGGATTTTAAGTCGGACCAGGAAGTCCGCTGGTGCCCCGGATGCGGGGACCATGCCGTGCTGGCTGCTTTGCAGCGCGCTCTCCCGAAGGTGAGTTCCGCCTTGAACTACGAGAAGGAACGCTACGTGGTGGTGTCCGGCATCGGATGTTCCTCCCGTCTTCCTTATTATATGGATACGTATGGATTCCATAGCATCCACGGCCGTGCAACGGCCATATCGACCGGCATCAAGGTGGCCAATCCCTGGCTGACCGTATGGCAGGCCTGCGGCGACGGCGATGCCCTTGCCATCGGCGGCAACCACTTCATTCACGCCATCCGGCGCAATATCGACATCAACATCATCCTGTTCAATAACCAGATCTACGGTCTTACGAAGGGACAGTATTCGCCTACTTCCAAGTTCGGCGCCATTACGAAGACCTCGCCCTACGGCACGGTGGAGCACCCGTTCAACCCGGGTAGCCTGGTGCTGGGCGCGAAGGGAACCTTCTTTGCCCGCAGCCTGGATGTGGAACTGAAGCTGAACGAGGAAATCATGACCGCAGCCGCTTTGCACGATGGCTGTTCCGTGATGGAGATGCTCACCAACTGTGTGATTTTCAATGATGGCGCGCACAAGACGCTGTCGGATCCTGCGGTCAAGGCAGACCATACCATCGTGCTCCGTCATGGGGAGAAGATGATTTTCGGCAAAGACCACGATCGCGGCCTGATTTATGACGGCCGGAAGATCCGCGCCGTCCACATCGGCGAAGGCGGTTTCACCGAGGATGATATCCTGGTTCACGATGCCCACACAGACAATATCGGCATCCACATGGCCCTCGCGGACATGAAGGGACCGGATTATCCGGTGGCGTTGGGTGTCATCCGTGACGTGAAAGACATTACCTATGACGACGGTGTCCGCGACCAGGTTAAAGACGTGATGCAAAAATCTTCCATCCATTGTGTGGACGACCTGCTTCGCAGCGGCGCCACCTGGGAAGTTAAATAATATCAAACCACATATCACAATGAAAACACAAGAGATTATGGCCCGCCTCCAGGCGAAGTACCCTACAGAGAAAGAATACCTGCAGGCTGTACAGGAGGTTCTCGAGTCCATTGAGGACGTGTATAACAAACATCCTGAATTCGAAGCGGCGAAGATCGTCGAGCGCATCGTCGAACCCGACCGTATTTTCACCTTCCGCGTGACGTGGGTCGATGATGAAGGACAGGTGCAGGTGAATACCGGCTACCGTGTCCAGTTCAACAACGCCATCGGTCCCTACAAGGGCGGTCTGCGCTTCCATCCGTCCGTGAATCCGTCCATCCTGAAGTTCCTCGGTTTCGAGCAGACCTTCAAGAATTCCCTGACCACGCTTCCGATGGGTGGTGGAAAGGGCGGTTCCGACTTCAACCCCAAGGGCAAATCCGATGCGGAAATCATGCGTTTCTGCCAGGCTTTCATGCTGGAACTGTGGCGCAACATCGGTCCGGATATGGATGTTCCGGCCGGCGATATCGGCGTGGGCGGCCGTGAAATCGGCTTCTTGAACGGAATGTACAAGAAACTGCGCCGCGAACACCATGGCGTGTTGACGGGCAAGGGCCTTTCTTTCGGCGGTTCACTGGTGCGTCCCGAAGCGACGGGCTTCGGTGCCGTCTATTTTGTGCAGCACATGCTGAAGAACAAGAGCGCCGACCTGGATATCGCGGGCAAGACCGTGGCCGTGTCCGGTTTCGGTAACGTGGCCTGGGGCGCTGCCACCAAGGCTACCCAGCTGGGTGCCAAGGTCATCGCGATCTCCGGTCCTGATGGCTGCATCTACAACCCCAACGGCATGACCCAGGAGAAACTCGACTACATGCTGGAGCTTCGTGCTTCCAACAATGATGTGGTGGCACCGTTCGCTCAGAAGTTCCCGGATGCCCAGTTCATCCCGGGCAAGAAGGCCTGGAGCGTGAAGTGCGACATCGCCATGCCGTGCGCCTTCCAGAACGAGCTTTCCCGCGAGGATGCGGAGGAACTGCTGGCCAACGGTACGTGGCTTTGCGCCGAGGTGTCCAATATGGGCTGTCAGCCTGGCGCTATCGAGGCCTTCCAGAAGGCCGGCATCCTCTTCGCTCCCGGCAAGGCCGTGAACGCGGGTGGCGTGGCGACCTCCGGTCTGGAGATGACCCAGAACGCAATGCACATCAGCTGGACGGCCAAGGAAGTGGACGAGAAACTCCATACCATCATGCATTCCATCCACGAGTCCTGCGTCAAGTATGGCAAGCAGGCCGACGGCAGCGTGAATTACGTCAAGGGTGCCAACGTGGCCGGCTTCATGAAAGTGGCTGAAGCCATGCTCGCCCAGGGAATTATCTAAAGGCTTTAGAAATATTTTTAATACCCACCAAGGGTTTTTCAAGAAAAAGTTTTCAACAGAAAAGTGCGTCTTCTGTTGAAAACTTTTTTCGTAAAAATCCTTGAATGTATGCGAGAATATAACACTCTCGTGTTTTAGGACAGGGGCCTAAGTTGGAAACGGGAATGGGGAAGTGGTTTCATGAGCGAAGAAGATACTTGCCTTCTGAAGAATTTGTGTTATCTTTGCAAGATATTTGGAAAGTGAATAATATTAAATAAAGTTTCAACCCAAATGGCTAACAACAAACTCAATGTGAAGTTCTGCGTCCTGCTGCCGATCGTGTTGCTCGTTACAGGCTTCCTGTGGGCCGTTCCGACCAGTTTCTTCGGAATCGACGCCCTTACCGTCGTTCAGCAGCGTGTGATTGCACTCTTCGTGTTCGCCGCCCTGATGTGGATTTTCGAGATTATCCCGAACTGGACCACCTCTCTGCTGGTTATCGTCATTTCCCTGCTCACTGTTTCCGATAAGGGTATCGGTCTTTTCTGCGACCCGAAATTCGGTCAGCTGGTAGGTTTCAAGAGTATCATGGCCTCCTTCGCCGACCCGGTGGTGATGCTGTTCATGGGCGGATTCGTCCTGGCCATCATGGCCGAGAAATACGGCCTGGACGTTACGATGGGCCGAGGCCTGCTGTCAGTTTTCGGTACCAAGCCGAAAATCGTGCTCCTGGGCTTCCTTATCGTGATTTCGATCTTCTCCATGTTTATGTCCAACACGGCTACCGCCGCCATGATGCTGGCTTTCCTGGCCCCGGTGCTGGCAACCCTGCCTGCGGACGATAAGGGCAAAATCGGCCTGGCGCTGTCCATCCCGGTTGCCGCCAACCTGGGCGGTATCGGTACGCCCATCGGCACCCCGCCGAATGCGACGGCTGTCCGCTTCCTTTCCGAGGCCAATGCGGAGATTTCCTTCATGGACTGGATGGTTCACATGATCCCGTACGTGATTGTGATGATCCTGGTGGCCTGGGTGCTCCTGCAGTTTTTCTTCCCGTTCAAGACCGAAAAACTCGTCCTTGAAATCCCCGAGAACAAGAAAGAAAAGAGCTGGAAATCGACCGTGGTGTGGATTACCTTCATCGGCACCATCCTGCTGTGGATGACCGAAAGCATCACCAAGATCAATTCCAATATCGTGGCCCTGATTCCGCTGGGCGTCCTGACGGCCTGCGGCATCTTTACCAAAGAAGATATCAAGGAAATCAACTGGAGCGTGCTCTGGCTGGTGGCGGGCGGTTTCGCCCTGGGGACCTGCCTGCAGGGAACCGGCCTGGCCAAGGTGCTGATCAATGCCATCCCGTTCGGCTCCATGAGCGTTGTGCTGGTGCTGGTAGTCGCCGGTCTGGTGTGCTACTTCCTTTCCAACTTTATTTCCAATTCCGCTACGGCGGCCTTGCTGATCCCGATCCTGATCGTGGTCGCTGAGGGTATGGCCGATCCGGCCGCTGCCAACAATGCCCAGTTCCTGGCGCTCGGCGGCTCCAAGGCCATGATCGTATTCATTGCCATGTGCGCTTCCATCGCCATGCTCTTCCCGATTTCTACGCCGCCGAATGCCATTGCGGCTTCGACCGGCCTGGTGGAGACCAAGGATATGGCCAAGGTGGGTATTATCATCGGTATCGTCGGCTTTGTTTTCGGTTTCTTCTGGCTTACCAAGATTTTCCCTTTTGCATAAGAATATGAAAAAAATTGTACTCCTTCTTGCAGCCGCCTGCACCTTTGTGCTGGCCTCTGCCGAGGATAAACCCTATCATTTCAAACCCTACGGTTTTATCCGCAATTATGCTTTCTTCGACACCCGGGCTACCAAGTCCCTGGCCGAAGATGTGTTCTTCTTTGTTCCGCTGGACGAGAAAATGGTGAATGGCAACGATGTAAATGCCGTTTCGAGTTTTAACTATCAGGCGATTACCACCCGTCTGGGCCTGGATATCCTGGGCTACCAGGTGGGCTCTACCAAGATCAATGGTAAAATTGAAGCCGACTTCTATTGCTTGAACAGCAATGGCAATACCGGTACCCTTCGTATGCGTCAGGCCTATGTGGACCTTCTTTGGGACGAACTGGGGAAGAACGGCAATACCGACCTGAGCCTGCGTATCGGTCAGAGCTGGCATCCGCTGGCCGCTGATATGCCGAACATGATCAACCTGGAGACGGGCGCCCCGTTCTCTCCTTTCAACCGCAGTGCCCAGCTCATGTTCAATGCCACCTTCAATAAGAAGCTGACGTTTACGGCCGGTATCCTGGAACAGCTCCAGTATCGTTCCGCTGGCCCTGCCGGCAGCACGAACAAATACCAGCGCCATGCCATCCCGGAAGTCTATGCCGGCGTTTCCTACAAGAACGGCGGTTTCCTGGGCCGCGTGGGCGCGAGCATGCTTTCCATCCGTCCGCAATATGGCTATGATGCTACGACGGGCAGGAAGTACGACGAGTGGTTTACGACCTTCAACCCCTTCGTTTTCCTGCAGTATACCAAGGGCCGCTTCCAGGTCAAGGCCAAGAGTACCTACGCCCAGAGCGGCGAACACATGCAGCTGAACGGCGGCTATGCCGTTTGCGGAACCAAGGCCGACGGCATTTCCCACGAGTACACCCCGCTCACGAGTACGGTGAACTTCATTTCCGCCCAGTACGGCAAAAAACTCCAGGTGCTGGGAATGGTGGGCTATATGAAGAGCCTGGGTTCCTATAAGGACATTACCGGACCGGTTTATTTCAGCGGCAACGGTTTCCAGGCCATCGAGCAGATGTTCCGTGTAACCCCTACGTTGCTCTACAACCTGGGCAAGATGCAGTTCGGCATCGAGTATGATTTGACGAGCTGCCGTTACGGTGACACGTTCAGTTCCAAGGGCATTCCTACGGATAACCTGCACTGGGTAACCAATCACCGCGTGCTTGTAATGGCGAAATTCAATTGGTAACCGACTTGTTAACAGGATTGTTACTTAACCTGTTGATAACTTTTTATGCCCGATTCTGTCGGGCATATTTTTTTATTTGCTAAATTTGTTCTGCGCAAAATGCGATTACTACTTACGATATATTATACAATCTAAAACTTTCTGCAGCGATGGATGTTTCAGTACGGAAGACCAACGGGTCTTATGAGGAGTATGACAAGGTTAAATTGATGAATGGTATCCGCGAGGCGTACAAATCGACCGGACAGGAATGCCCTGAGGCCGTCGTGGTGTCCATTGTCGAGAACCTGTATATCTACGACAAGATTACCAGCCGCGAGATTCGCCGTCAGGTGGAAGAGAGCCTGATGTCGATTAACAAGAAGGTGGCCGTGGCCTACATCGAAAAATTCGATGCCGGCGTGGACCTCCGCAAGAAACGCGACTTCATCAAGGACTATATCGCCGCCTCCAACGCTGCCACGGGCTCCAAGTTCGATGCCAATGCCAACGTCACGCGCAAGAATATCGTGACGCTGGGCCAGGAACTGTATAAAGAAAACAACATCAAGCAGAACCGCTACATCATGCGGGACAAGATCAAGGCCCTGTACGGACGCCAGCTGGCGGGCCAGTACATCAAGGACCTGGAGGACCATGTCCTGTACAAGCATGACGAGAGCGGCACGCCGGGTTATCCGTATTGTGTGGCCATTACCATGTATCCCTTCCTGGTGAGCGGCCTGAAGGATCTGGGCGGCGTTTCCATCGCACCGACCGACCTGAAATCCTACTGCGGCGAGTTCATCAACCTGGTTTATTCCGTATCTTCCCAGTTCATGGGCGCCGTGGCAACGCCCGAGTTCCTGATGTACCTGGACTATTTCATCCGCAAGGACTACGGGGACGACTACCTGGACAAACTGGACACGGTGGTGGAGAACAACATCAAACAGCGTACGCTGGTGAAGGTGATCGACAACTACTTCCAGCAGGTGGTGCACTCCATGAACATGCCGGCGGGCAACCGCGGCTATCAGACCGTATTCTGGAACATCAGCTACTTCGACGAGGCCTATTTCCGCGGCGTGTTCGGCGATTTCCGCTTCCCGGACGGAACAGCTCCCAAGTGGGAGACCCTCTCCTGGCTGCAGAAGCATTTCATGCAGTGGTTCAATGAGGAACGCAATCACTATATCCTTACCTTCCCGGTAGAGACCATGGCCCTGCTGACCGACGGCAAGGATGATTTCGTGGACAAGGAGTATGCCGATTTCACGGCCGAGATGTGGTCCAAGGGGCACAGTTTCTTCTGCTACCTGTCCGACAGCGCCGACTCGCTGGCCAGCTGCTGCCGCCTGCGTAACTCGCTTACCGACCTGGACAAGGCCGATAGCAGCCACAACCATACCACGCACCAGTATTCCATGGGAACGGCTTCTGTCTCGACGGGTTCCAAGAGCGTGATGACCATCAACCTGAACCGCCTGATCCAGATAGCCGTCCGCCAGTATTTCATGGAGCAGAAGGGGACGATGCTGGAGTCTGCCAAACCGCTGGAGAAGGGTTCCTACGACAAGGAAGCCGTGTATGCGTGCATCCGCAAGGCCATCACCGAGGAGACCGAGCGCGTCCATAAGTACCAGATTGCGTTCAACGAGATTATCAAAGACTTCCTGAAGGCCGACATGCTGGATGTCTATCGCGCCGGCTTTATCGACATGCGCCGCCAGTACCTCACCATCGGCGTGAACGGCCTCACCGACGCGGCCGAATTCCTGGGTTTGGAAATCAGCCCGAATGCCGAATACAATGAGTTCGTGAACACGATTCTGGAGACCATCAATGTGGTGAACCGTGCCGACAAGACGCCCGAGGCCATGTTCAATACCGAGTTCGTTCCGGGTGAAAACCTCTCCGGCAAGAACTACAAGTGGGACAAGAAGGACGGTTTCTTCGTGTCGCCGCGCCATAACATGTACTCCTCGTATTTCTACAATCCCGAGGACGAGAGCCTGTCCATGATTGACAAGTTCAAACTGCACGGAAACGATTACGTGAAGCACCTGGACGGTGGTTCGGCCCTGCATATGAACATTTCCGAGCACCTGAGCAAGGATCAGTACCGCACCCTCCTGAAGACCGCGGCCCACTATGGCACCAACTACTTTACCTTCAACTGCCGGAACACGGTGTGCAACAAGTGCGGTTATATCAGCAAGGATACGCTGACCGAGTGCCCGAAGTGCGGCAGCAAGAACCTGGATTACCTCACGCGGGTGATCGGATACCTCAAACGCGTCTCTTCCTTCAGCGAAGACCGCCAGATCGAGGCCGGCAAACGGTTCTATGTGCACGACAGCGCAGTGGAGGTTCCGCAGGCGGAAACCGTAACCGTGGACAAGGAGGCGTAGCTCCCATGATCAAGTACCTCCCGGAGTTGACCTCCGTGGTTCTGGAAGAGATTCCTGACAAAGTATCCCTGGCAGTGGAGATTACCCAATGCCAGGGTTCTTGTGTAGGATGCCACTCACCCTTCCTGCGCAAGGATATCGGCGAGGAACTCACCGAAGCGGCCATTTCGGCCATGGTGGAGGATAATTTCGGGGTGAATTGTTTCCTGTTCCTGGGAGAGGGGAGAGATCCCGAGGCGCTTCTGCGCCTGGCCCGACATGCCCGTTCGCTGGGTCTGGAGACAGCGCTCTACTCCGGACGGGACGAAGTGGAGGATGCTCTCTACGAGGTCTTCGATTATATAAAAACAGGCCCTTTCATTCCTGAAAGGGGCCCGCTCAATCAAACTGGTACCAACCAGCGTCTCTATTACCATCGGAAGGATATCACTGCCCGCCTGCAGCATAAGCGGGTGTAGCCGTTCCGTCTTACTTGGTTCCGAAGATGCGGTCTCCGGCGTCTCCCAGACCCGGGACGATGTAGGCGTTTTCGTTGAGGTGGTCGTCCACCGCAGCCAGGAAGATGTCCACGTCCGGGTGCTCTGCCTGAACCTTGGCAATGCCTTCCGGGGCACCTACCAGACACATCAGGCGGACATCCGTACAACCGCGCTCCTTCAGCATGGCAAGGGCGTCGCAGGCGCTGCCGCCGGTGGCAAGCATCGGGTCGGTGATGATGACCGTGCGTTTCTGGATGTCCTTGGGAAGTTTGCAGTAGTAGACAACCGGCTTGTGGGTTTCCTCGTTGCGGTAGAGACCGATGTGGCCCACTTTGGCAACGGGAACCAGGCTTTGCAGCCCTTCCACCATACCCAGGCCGGCCCGGAGAATCGGGACAATGGCCAGTTTGCGGCCGCTGATGGTCTTGGCCATGGTCTTGCAAATCGGGGTTTCAATCTCGATATCGGTGAGCGGGAGGTCACGCAGGACCTCATAACCCATCAGGAGAGCGATTTCTTTGAGAAGTTCACGGAAATCCTTGGAACCGGTTTCCTTCATTCGCATGATGGTCAGCTTGTGCTGGATCATCGGATGGTTGATAACGTGCAATTGGCTCATGGCGGTGTTGTTTTTGTGTTTCTGTTCATACAACAAAGTCCGACGCGATGCCGGACTCTTTGTTATGTAGTCGGGATGACTCGACTCGAACGAGCGACCCCTACGTCCCGAACGTAGTGCGCTACCAACTGCGCTACATCCCGATGCCCGAAGGCGAATTCTCTTAGGCGAGCTTGTTGATGTAGACCTGGATACCGCTCTTGAGGTTGGAGGCTTTGTTCTTGTGAATCAGGCCAATCTTGGCAAGCTTGTCAATCATTGCATAGACTTTCGGTGCACGCTCCTCAGCGGCCTTCTTGTCTGTCGTGGTACGGATGTCGCGGATTGCGTTCCGCGTTGTTTTTGCATAATACCTGTTATGCAGTCTGTGCCGTTCGCTCTGGCGAATGCACTTCTTAGCAGATGCGTTATTTGCCATTATGTAACTTTTTTATATTTTTAGTAGTGGGTAGGAGAATCGAACTCCTATTGCGGGAATGAAAATCCCGAGTACTAGCCGTTATACGAACCCACCATACCGGTCCGATTGTCATTTCGACGAATCGGATTGCAAAGGTATATATTATTTTTTACTCCGCAAAATATTTTTATCCCTTTTTCTCGTCCTTTTCGGCAGTTTCTTCCCATTCAAAAGAATAGAGGAGAGACTCTACCTGACGCAGATAGTGACGCTTGTCGTATTTGGGGGCGTAAACGAAGGCGTCCAGTACGATGATGTCCTGGCCGTCCCTGCTGTAGAAGGCGTGCAGGACGAACGGACCGCCCATGTAGTCGTTCTCTACCTCCCAGAGGCCCCGCATCTCGGCAAAATCACGCCCCTTATAGCGCAGGAAACGTACCTGGGGGGTCATGAAGGTGCTGGTGGTCATGTAGGTGTTCTCGAACATGCCCGGGACATTTTCCTTCAGGATTTCGTTGCGATGGGCCACCAGGCTTTCGCAGGAGAACGGGTTGGGATCGTCCTCGACGGGATACTTATAAATGAGGACCACCTGGTTGGAATACTGTTTCTGGTAGGCCACCCAGGCAAAATTGTCGGTCTTCTTGCGCAGTTTGTAGCCGGAAGGGAAATGGACCTGTCCGCCAAAGGTCTCCGCAATCTGCGGAGCGATGGATTTCTCCTCGTACAGCAGCGTATTGGTGATGATGCGGTCCCGTTCGGCCTGCTCCAGGGCGCCCAGAATCATCTCGCTGCTGCGGTTCACGAGGGCCAGGGCCGAATCGGCGTTGGCGGCGTTAATTTGGATGACGCACTGCGGGTGGGCCCACACGTCGTTCCGATAGGTAATGCCGTTGTCTTTGACGGCGGGTTCGATGTGGAAGAAGACAATGTTGCGGTGAACCTTGAACAGGTCTCCGAATGCGCCGGGCGTAATGCTTACCAGGTTGTACATGGGCTCACGCTGGGGGAGGAAGGGGCAGTCCTGCGTGAGCAGGTCGCGGGTCTGGGCGCCCAGGTTCCCTTCCCAGTTGTCTTTGTCCATGACGACGATCACTTCACCGGCCTTGCCGCTCACGTTGGGCAGCAGGGTCTTGCCGGACTGGCCGCATCCAAGGGTGAGGACGGCCAGGATTACGAGGGTAAAAAGCTGTTTCATATTGCGTTATTTGAATAATCTGCCGATATCATTGCCGAAGGCCAGGAACATCAGGAGCAAGACCAGTACTAAACCAATCATCTGTGCTATTTCCAGGAAACGGTCGCTGGGTTTCCGGCCCGTAAAGATTTCATAAAGGGTAAAGACGATGTGTCCGCCGTCCAGGCCCGGGATGGGCAGGAGGTTCATGACGCCCAGCATGATGGAAAGCAGGGCCAGGATCTGCAGGAAGGCGTACCAGTTCCAGCTGGAGGGGAAGACCTGACCGATGGCGATGAAACTGCCCACGCCCTTGTAGGCGCCGGTGCTGGGGGTCGCCACCATCTTCAGGTCCCGCAAATAGCCCCCTATGGTGCTGAAAGTGAGCTTGATGCCCTTGGGTATGGCCTGGAAGAACGTATATTCTTCGTGCACCAGGCCGGGAATCCGGGGAACAACCCCCACGTGTCCCAGGGAATCTACCGCCAGGGTCAGCGCAACCGTGTCCTTCCCGCGCAGGATGAATGCGGTGAGGGAGGTGTCCGGATGGGCGGCCAGTACGGGGCGGGCGTCCTGGAGGAAGGGGACCGATAGCGAATCCAGGCCCACGATGCGGTCATCGCGTTGCAGGACGGCGGCATTCTCCGCGCTGAGCACGGTATCGACGGTAAAGGGAACGGCCAGGTCGAACATGTCGGGCGTCTGGAGGACGCTGCCGATCATCCGCCGGTCAATGTAGATATCCAGGGTGTCGTTGCCGCGCAGGACGGTAACCTTCCCCACATCGCGCCGGGCCAGGTCGGCCTGGAGCATGCTGAAATCCCGGGGGACATAGTCGTCCATCTTCAGGATTTGGTCCCCGTTGCGGAATCCCATTTCCCGGGCCAGGCTGTTCACATAGACCGCATTGCCTTCGTTCTGGATATAGGTTTGCCCCCAGATGCCGGAAATGGCAATATAGACCGCGATGGCCAGGATGAAGTTGAACAGCACGCCGCCGGCCATGACCAGCAGGCGCTGCCAGGCAGGTTTGGACCGGAACTCGTCGGGCTTCGGCTCGTGGGAGAGGAATTCCTTGTCCATGCTTTCGTCAATCATGCCGGCAATCTTGCAATAGCCGCCCAGGGGCAGCCAGCCCATGCCGTATTCGGTCTGTCCGATGCGGAAGTGGAAGAGCTTGAACCCGCCGATGTCGAAGAAGAGGTAGAATTTATCTACCCGGATGCCGAAAAGCTTGGCAAAGAGGAAATGCCCCAGCTCATGGAAGAGGATGAGGACGGAAAGCGCCAGGACCACCTGGAGGATTTTCATCAGCACAACCATCAGCGGGCAATCTTTTCAATGAGTTCGTTTGCGCGGGCCAGGGCCTCCTCATTGGAGGAGAACACCTCTTCCAGCGTAGGCCGGGCGATGAACGGGAGGGCCGCCATGCAGTCGCGGGCGATGGCGGGAATATCGTAGAAACCAATCCGGTCTTGCAGGTAGGCGGCCACGCAGGCTTCGTTGGCGGCATTCAGGATGCAAGGGACATTGCCTCCTTTTTCCAGGGCTTCAAACGCCAGCCCCAGGGCGGGGAATCGGTTCAGGTCGGGTTCCTGGAAGGTCAGGGCGCCCAGGGCGGCGAAATCCAGTTTCCGGTTGTTGAGCGGCAGGCGCTCGGGGAAACTGAGCGCCAACTGGATGGGCTCGCGCATGTCCGGGCAGCCCAGCTGGGCCAGGACGGCCCCGTCTTCAAATTCGACCATGGAGTGGATGACCGATTCGGGGTGTACCACTACGTGGATGCGGTCGGCTCCGGTGCCGAAGAGCCAGCGGGCCTCGATGACCTCGAATCCTTTGTTCATCATCGTAGCGGAATCGATGGTGATTTTGGCGCCCATCGACCAGTTGGGATGCTTGAGGGCGTCGGCCTTCGTTGCGGTTGTAATTTGCTCCTTCGTCCAATTGCGGAAAGGGCCTCCGGAGGCTGTGAGATGTATTTTTTCGAGTTTGTTTCCTTGGGCGGCGAGCAGGCACTGGAAGATGGCCGAATGCTCGGAATCTACCGGGAGGATGGGGGCGTTGCAGGCCCGGGACCGCTCCATCACCAGGGATCCGGCAGCTACCAGGGTCTCCTTGTTGGCCAGGGCGATGATCTTGCCCGCCTCGATGGCCGCCAGGGTGGGGCGCAGGCCGCTGAATCCAACCATGGCAGCAACGACGATATCCACCCCCTCGGCGGCGGCGAGGCTACAAGCCGAGTCGATGCCGCAGAATACCTTGCTGTCCGTATCGGCCAGGGCGTCGCGGACCTGGGCATATTTGTCGGGATTGCAGATGACGACGTTGTTGACGTCAAACTCGCGCGCCTGTTCGATCAGCAGGTCACTGCTGTTGTTGGCGGTAATGAGTTCCACGTCGAAACGGTCCGGATGCTGCCGGACCACATCCAGGGTCTGGCGGCCGATGGACCCGGTGGAACCGAGGATGGCAATGTGTCTTTTTCTCATCAGAAGCTGATATAACGGGTGGGGTCAATGGCTTCTCCTTCGTGCCAAAGCTCGAAGTGAAGATGCTCTCCGGTAGTCTGGGAACCGGTATTGCCCACGAGGGCGACGGGGGTTCCCGCCTTGACTTTATCGCCTTGGTTGCGAAGCAGTTCGCGGTTATGCCGATAAACGGAGATCAGGTTGTTTTCGTGCTGAATCATAAGGGAATAGCCCGTCTTCTCGTCCCAGCCGGCACTGATGACGGTTCCGTCCAGTATCGACATGACCGGCGTCCCCGCCGGGGCGGTAATATCGATGGCCGGATGAATGGCCGGGGTGAATCCCTGCGAGACCACCCCTTTGAGCGGGGTGAAGAAATGCATGCCCTCGATGGGCAGGTTGCGGGCAGCGCCGCCGCTCACCTCAAACTGCTCTTCCCGGGCTACGTTGGTGCGCAGCAGGGAGTCCCGCTGGGCTAGCGCCTGCGCCTCTTTTCCTTGCGCGAGCAAGTCGGCATGGGCGCGGACGATGCTATCGACCTGAATGGGCTCGCGTCCTTCCAGGATGCGGCTCAGATTCTCGGTATAGAGTTCCCAGCGGTAGATGACGCTTTCCAGGGAATCCACCTTGATGGCATTCTGGATGGCAGCCCGTTTGGAATGGGCGTCAGGATAGCCTGGAAGGAAGGTTTTCAGGGGTGTAAAGGCAATGGCGGAAAAAATTGTGGCGATGATGATGAAAAGGGTGGAAGCAGCGGTCAGGAATAGCCCCATCCGGGAAAAACGGAGGGTCCATAACTGCCGGTGCGTTTTGTCATCGGACATCGTCATCCGGTACGTCTGCACTTTCTTGATTTGTTCCTTATTCCTAACCATACCTTGTCTTTTACGGAAATACAAATATAGCAAAATTCATGCAAATTCGGGATTTTCCCGTATATTTGCAGCGATGGACAGAATTGTAGGCATCGATTACGGCCGGAAACGGACGGGCATTGCGGTCAGCGATCCGCTCTGCATCTTCGCTTCACCGCTGGAAACGGTGGATGGAGCGCGGCTGGTACAATGGCTGAAAGCGTATGCCGCCCGGGAACGGATTGTCCGTTTCGTGGTGGGCTATCCCATGAACCTGGATAATCGTCCTTCCGAGGCTGCCCGCGATGTGGACCTTTTCCTGAAACAGTTGGAAAAGGCTTTTCCGGACGTCCCCGTCACCCGGGAGGATGAGCGCTTCACCTCGGTGCTGGCGCATCGTGCCATGATTGACGGCGGCATGAAGAAGAGCGACCGGCGGGACAAGGCCTCGGTCGATAAGATCAGCGCCGCCATCATCCTGCAAGGATTTCTGGACCGTCAGGCTAATAACAAATAAGTATGGTACAACCGATTTATGTCTATGGCTCCCAGGTGCTCCGTGAAGTGGCGGCACCGGTGGACCTGAACGATGCAGAACATATCAAATCCCTGGTCCAGGACCTCAAGGATACCCTTGCCCAGGCGGAAGGCTGCGGACTGGCGGCGCCCCAGATAGGCGTCAGCGAGCGCGTCGTCATTGTGGATGGGGATGTGATGGCAGATGTTTATCCTTACCTGAAGGGCTTCAAACGCACCCTCATCAATCCGGTAATCCTGGAGGAGAGCGAGAAAAAATGCGAATACAATGAAGGCTGCCTGAGCGTACCCGGCATCTATGCCGATGTGCTGCGCCCGGTGAGCATGAAGGTGGCGTATTATAACGAGAACCTGGAAAAGGTGGAGGAAGCGTTCGATAAATTCGGCTGCCGGATGGTGCAGCACGAATTGTCCCATCTGGACGGGAACCTGTTCGTGGACAACGTGGCTCCTATCCGCAAGAAAATGCTGACAAAGAAACTGCTGAACATCGCCCACGGGAAGGTGTCGGCTCATTATAACACAAAAATTAAATAATCCGATTCATTATGGGAGCTTTTCATGCGTATGATATAAGGGGAATCTACAACGTGGATTTCGATAAAGAGGTGGCTTACAAGGTGGGTTATTTCCTGCCGGAGCTGCTGGGTGCCGACAAGGTCCTGGTGGGCCGTGACTGCCGGGTTTCCTCGCCCGAGATTCATGATTATCTCATCAAGGGCATTACGGATGCGGGTGCGGATGTGGACGACATCGGCTTGAGCAGTACGCCGCTGGTGTATTTCGGGACGGCGAATTACGGTTACAAGGCTTCCGTCCAGATTACGGCTTCGCACAATCCGGCTGAATACAATGGGATGAAGGTCTCGCGTGAGAATGCCCTTCCGGTGGGCCTGGATACGGGCCTGGGCCAGATCAAGGCCTGGATTGAAGAAGGAAAAGCCACGCCGGTCGCCGCGAAGAAAGGCTCGGTGCGCGAAATCGACATCAAACCGGACTATATCGCCTTCCTGAAGAAGTACAAGGGCGATTTCTCGAACTTGAAGATTGCCTTCGACCTGTCCAACGGCATGGCCAATCTCTTTGCGAAGGAGGTCTATGCGGGCGAGAACGCGGAGTACCTGTTCGATACCATCGACGGCCGTTTTCCCAACCATGAGCCCAATCCGCTCATTCCCAAGAATGTACAGCCGCTGAAGGACCTGGTATCCCGTACGGGAGCCGACCTGGGCGTGATTTATGATGGCGATGCCGACCGCGTGATGTTCGTGGACGACAAGGCCCGTTTCGTGGCTCCCGATCTGATCATCGCGATGATGGCCCTGTATTTCTGTGGCGAGCGAGGCGAGAAGAACCCGCGTGTCCTGCAAGAAATCCGTTCTTCCAAGGCGGTGGGCGAGTATCTGCAGCAGTACGGTGCAGAACTGCACACCTGGCGGGTGGGGCGCGCCTTCGCGGCTCCCAAACTGCGTGAAATAGACGGTTTGTGGGGCGGTGAACTGGCCGGTCACTACTATTTCAAGGACTTCTTCTACTCGGACAGCGGTATGCTGGCCAGCATCATCGTGCTGCGCATCGTGTCTGCCCTGAAACGCCAGGGGAAGACCTTCAGCGCCATGATCGACGAACTGACCCATTACAAGAATTCCGGTGAAATCAATTTCCGCATTGAGGACAAGGCCGGCGCCATGGAGGCGGTCAAAGCCCACTTCATGGCCCAGGAAACTCCTACCGCCGTGATGGATTTCGACGGGTATCGCCTGGAATTCCCGCAGTGGTGGTTCAATATCCGCCTCTCCAATACGGAGCCTTATCTTCGTTTTATCTGCGAGGCTACTTCGGAGGAACTGCTGGCAAAGAAGGTGGCGGAAACCCGCGCTTTGCTGGTAGAGAAGTTTGATGCCAAATAAGCTGCCGATGAGGAAATTCCTGTCCTTGTTGTCCCTCTTGCTGGCAGTGAGTGCCTATGCGCAGGTGGATTTGCCCAGGATGACCCGGCAGCGTGCCGAAATGCTGGTTCCCCGTCCAGGCATGAAACCCCTGCATTCGTCCGATACGGGCGAAAAAACCGTCATGGACACGATTGCTACGGCGAATGAGCATATCAAGATCCTGCTTTTTACCGACAATACCTGGCACTATTGGAAGGATCCGGCCTATCTTGTTTCCCAGGAGGTGTTTACCGAATGCTGGAACAACAATGAACCTGATCCCTACCATACTTCGCTGGACAATCTTCCGGCCGAGATATCTTTCTGGGTCGTAGATACCCTGAGCAGTTATCGCTGCCCCCGGCAGGGCAAGGTCTATTCTCCCTTCGGTCCCCGGCGCCGCCGCCGTCACCAGGGGGTTGACCTGCCCCTGCATACGGGCGATCCGGTCTATGCCGCCTTTGACGGAAAGGTCCGGCTGTCGAAGTACCACCGGGGCTATGGCAACCTGGTGATTATCCGGCACGAAAACGGGCTGGAAACCTTCTATGGCCATCTCTCCCGCCGGGAGGTGGAACCCGGAGACTGGGTGCGGGCCGGGGAGGTCATCGGCCTGGGCGGCTCTACGGGCCGATCAACCGGTCCCCATCTGCATTTCGAAACGCGATACCAGGGATACGCCTTTGATCCCCAGTGGTTGATTGATTTTGAGTCGGGAGACCTGCGTAAACGGGTTTTTACCTTGAAAAAGAAATACTTGAGTATTGACAGCAAGTATGTTCCCGAATCGGAAGATGTCGAGGAAGAAATCCTGCTGGACGAAGCTTCGCCGGAGCAGGAGGAAACGCCGGTCCAGGAGGAGAAGCCCCAGTATCACAAGATCCGTCCCGGGGATACGCTAACGGGCCTGGCCCGGAGAAATGGTGTTACGGTACGGCAACTGTGCGAGTGGAATGGGCTTACGACGAAATCTACCTTGCGTGTCGGCCGTTCGATCCGCGTGAAATAGTCTGGCACGGCTTCTGCAAGAAAGGGATACGACATGAGACGGATTGTATGTACGATAAGCGTCCTGCTTTGCCTGGCAGCCTTTTTCGCTGCCGGACAGGATGTGCGTACCCGCGTCTTTTGGGATAAGCTGGCGGGAGATTGTGTTTCCCTTTCCTATTCTTTCCGGACCCATGCGGCGGTTCCCGTTTCGGGCGAAGGAACGGCGGTCATCCGGGACGATTGCTATTATGTGAACGGAAACGGGATGGAAATCTGGTGCGACGGTCAAACCCGGTGGATCGTGGACCGGGCTGCCGGCGAGGTGGTTATCGAAGCCGTCGATGCCTCCTCTTCCGATTGGCTCACCAATCCCGTGGCCTGGCTGAAGCAGTCCGGGGACGGCACGCCCGTCCGCCTGCAGTTCCGGGGGGATTATCCCTGCTCTGCCATGCTGTCGCTCCCCGACGGGACAAAGGCCGATTTCTCTTTTTCTGATTGGAAAATAAACCAAACAGCGCCTTCGTTCGTGCTGGAACTACAGGCGCTGCCTACATCGTATATCGTAACGGATTTGCGGTAGTTTACCAACTACCCGATGCGCCGCCTCCACCAAAGGAGCCGCCGCCAAAACCGCCGAATCCTCCGCCGAAACCTCCTCCAAAGCCTCCGCCCCAGGAGCCTCCACGCGAACTGCCGCCCCAGGGACTGCCGCCGATGGGTCCCACCCAGATATGGCGGTCCCGTCCGCCGGTGCCGTTTCCGCCGCCGTGGTTCCCCCCGGAATGATGGATCATCTTGATGACCAGAATCATCAGGAAGAGGAGGATGAGCATGGCCAGCAAAGATTCAAATACATCGTCTTCTTCATCGTCCCGGCTGCGCGGTTCGGCTATCTCTCCGCTGGCAAGGGCCATGAGGGTTTCACAGGCTTGTACAACGCCTCCGTAATAGTCGTTTTGCTGGAAATGCGGGATCATGTCGTTCCGGATGATCCGGGAGGCATAGATGTCGGGAATGGCTCCTTCGAGTCCATAGCCGACCTGGATGGTTACCTGCCCGCCGGAATCCGGGGTCTTGGGTTTGACGAGGACCACGATGCCGTTGTTGCGGGCCTTGCTGCCCACGCCCCATTCGATGCCGATCCGGTCGGCATAGTCCGCTGCGGCGCGGCCTTCCAGGTCGTTCACCGTCACCACGGTAATCTGGTTGGAGGTGGAGTCGTCAAAGGCGACCAGTTTCCGTTCCAGTTCATCCACCTGACCGGCGGTAAAGAGGCCGGCAAAATCGTTTACCAGCCGCTGTGGAGAGGGCTTGGGCGGAATGGCAGCCGCCGGGAGGGCGGATGCCAGCACAAGCAGCAGGAGGAACAGGTGCCTAATCTTCGCCATCGTTTTCATGGAAAGAAATCTCGTCCGGAAGTTCGTTCACGTCGTCGGAACGGTAGGGGAAATAGGTTTTGAGTTTCTCCCCGACCCGGCCGATGGCTTCGGCGAGACCGTCGGCGTAGGTTCCCCGGGAGAAATGACTGCTCAGGCCGGCACAGATATCTTTCCAGAAACCTGCCGGAACCACGGCATCGATGCCCTTGTCGCCCAGCACGGCAAAACGCCGCGACTCACAGGCTACATAAATCAGGACAGCGTTCCGCTGGGCGGTTTTCTCCATATGGAGTTTATGGAAGGTCCTGAGGGCCCCTTCTTTGGGATCCTCGGGACATTTCCGTTCAATATGGATACGGATTTCTCCGGAAGTCCGTTTTTCGGCTGCGATGATGGCATCAATCAGCCGCTGCTGTTCCTCCCGGCTTAGGAAATCCCGTGCTCTCATGCTAGAATTCTACCTTCGGAGCGGTTTCGGCCCCTTCGGCAGCCTTGAAATACCCCTTCTTCTCGAAGTTGAAAAGGCTGGCGATGATGTTCTGCGGGAAGGTGCGGACCTGGGTATTGTAGGCCATCGCCGTCTCGTTGAATTTCTGGCGTTCTACCGTAATCCGGTTTTCGGTGCCTTCCAGCTGGGCCTGTAGCTCCAGGAAGTTCTGGTTGGCTTTCAGGTCGGGATACCGCTCTACGGTAACGAGGAGGCGTCCGAGTGCCTGGCTCAGTTCGCCCTGGGCTGCCTGGAATTTGGCAATCTCTTCGGCACTGAGGTTGGCCGGATCGATCTTGGTCTGGGTGGCTTTGGCGCGGGCCTCGATCACGGCCTGCAGGGTGCTGCTCTCGTGTTCGGCATACCCCTTGACGGTGGCTACCAGATTGGGAATCAGGTCGGCACGGCGCTGATAGACATTTTCTACCTGGGCCCAGGCGGCTTCTACACCTTCCTCGCCCTTGACGAGGCCGTTATAAGCGTTCTTTCCCCAACTGAACAGTCCCAGCGCAACTACGGCCAGGACAATGATGGTAACGATTCCTTTTTTCATATGATAGTATGATTAGTCTTGTACACAACGGACCGAGGCGCGGAAAGAGGCCTTGTCGGCCGTGCCGGCCAGGACATCCGGATTGTCGTCCCGGAGAAGGCGGTACCAGGCCTGGGAGGCATTGGCTTCATCGGCCGTCCAGAACGTGGCATACAGGCTGTTCCCGGAAAACAGGGTACTGCCCGATTCAATGGCGTAACCGACCGGAATGGCGGAAAAACCGGTGGAGTTGGTTTTCACCACCTTGGGGTAGTAAGTCCACATCCGGTTGGAGAGGAATTTGGCATCCGGCATCAAGGCACCGGCCACGTTGTGGAAGGTGCTGAATTTTTCCAGGGTTTTGGATCCGGTCACGGCAGCGGCCAGTTCCAGCCAATCCTGTTCGGTGGAAAGATGCCAGCCGGAAGGGCAGGCGGTCTTGGCCTCTTCCCAGGTATAGTAGCGCCCAAAGATATAAGACATGGCTTCACTGTTCGAGTACGGCTTTCCGCATCCCTGGTAGGCGCTGTTCTGTTTGGACCAGGTCTTGCCGCCCACTGTGGTCAGGTAATAACGTTTCCCGTCGCGGTTGTCCATCATGAAAGGATCGGTGATTTTGATGCCCGTATTGGAAACCGTACTGTCAATATCGTCCTTGACGACAACTAAATCGGCTGTCTTGGACGTTTCGGAATAGTCCGGGGCGAAGGCTGCGGCTTTGACCGTGTAAAAGCCGACGTTGGCGGGAGCCGTCATGTTATAGGACCCGTCGCCGGCGGCATTTACCTTCTTGGTGGTGTCATTCGCCGTTTTCCAGGAGACGCGCCAGTAATAGCCCAAATCCTCTCCTTTTGGATGCGTAACGCCTGAAGGGACAATATGATAGATAACTTCCGGTTTCGAGTACATGGTCAGGTCGAAACGCATGGAACCCGTCAGGTATTTATATGTGACAGCATCGCTGCTTTTTTTGCAGGAAGCCAGGATGGCCGCGGCCAAAAGGGCCGGGAAGAGTATTCTCGTCAGTTTCATTCTACAAATATGCACATTTTTTATGTAAAAACAGTTAACTTTGTGCAAATACTTTGCCGAATGAAACGAATCGCACGACTTTTTGGAATCCTGCTGTTGCTGGCCTTGTACGGCTGCACCGGAGGGGACCGTTATGTGGCCATGAAGGGCTTTGCCCAGGGCGGTACGTGGACGGTAAAGGCCAACCTGCGCGGGGTGCGTCTTTCACCCCAGGCGGTACGGGACAGCATCGATGCCATCCTGGTAGAGATCGATACCACCCTTTCCGGTTATAACAAGGGGTCTGTCCTCAGCCGCCGCAATGCGGGCGATACATCTATTAACAACCTGATGTTCAGACAGATGTGCGCAATCGCAGACAGCCTGCGGGAGCATACCGGCGGGGCGTTGGACTGTGCGGCCGGAGCCTTGTTCGACGCCTGGGGCTTCGGTTTTAAGACGGATTCGTTGCCGTCGGCCGAGGAAGTGGCCGCCCTGAAGGGAGACCGCAGCCGCTGGAATTTCAACGCCATTGCCCAGGGATACAGTTGCGACCGCGTAGCCGCCTTCCTGTATTCGCTGGGAGTGAAGGACATGCTGGTGGACATCGGCGAGATTTTCTGCGACGGGGTGAACCCCTCCGGGCAAGGCTGGAACATCGGGGTGGACCGGCCCGAGGACGGCAACCAGGAACGCGGGAAAGCCATGACGGCGGTCTGGCAGTCGGCCGGCGGTCCCTGCGGAATCGTCACGTCGGGTAATTATCGCAAATTTTACATCCGGGACGGGCGGAAGTATGCCCATACCGTGGATCCCCGGACAGGCTGGCCGGTACAGCATAACCTCCTGAGCGCCACCATCGTAGCCCCCGATGCCCTGACGGCGGACGCGTGGGCGACCTATTGCATGGTGGTGGGCGTGGACCAGGCACGCGACTTCATCCTTTCCGACCCTTCGGTAGAAGGCTACCTGGTCTTTGACGACGGGGAAGGCATGCGCGACTGGGCCTCGCCCGGATTCACGCTGGTTTCTACATTCCTGCAATAACTTCCAGACAAAAGAGCAAGGCCGATGCCGCCAGGTCCGTGAGCCGGATCAGCAGCATCGGACAGATGCCTGCGGCGCCCAGGGCGACCGTGGCCACGCCCAGGACCATGAGGACCGTGGTAAGCGGCATGGCCAGCAGGTTGGTGAGCAGGAAATGACGGGGAAAGGTGTGGAAGGTCAGCCAGGCCAGGGGGGCGGTGGTCAGCTGGCAAGAGAGGGTCAGGGCCGCCCCTTTCCAGACCTTGCGGATGGGGTCGAAACGGCCGTCGGCCGGATACCATCGTTCCAGTATCGGGTAAATGAGGGTGATGCCGGTCATGGCCAGGTAGGAGAGCTGGAAGCCGACCGTGGCCACCTGGGAGGGGTCGATGGCTGCCTGCAGAGTCAGGGCGACCAGCAGGATGTGCCAGGCGTTCCGGGGCCGGTGCAGCAGGGCGCAGGCCTCGCCCAGCACGATGAAAAGGAAGGCGCGTACGAGGGAGGGGGAGGCGCCGGTCGCCAGGCAGAAGGCGCCTGCAGGGACGATGGCTGCCACACTGCGGACGGCCCGGGCAAGGGGACTGTTCCCCAGGATGGACAGGACACGCGTCATTACCAGGTAGAGGATGCCCAGGTGCAAACCGCTCAAGGCCAGGATGTGCGAGGCGCCGCTGCTGCGGAAAACCTGGAGGACGTCGCGCTCCAGGAAGGAGCGGTCGCCGGTGAAAAGGGCCGTGAGCAGGGGAGCGGTGCGTTCATGGGGGAAGGGCAGGCCGGCCAGTAGGTTTTTGAGGGCCTCCAGCCCTCCGGCGGGCGGCGCAACGCTCCCTCCCAGCCGGTTGGCGGCCGTGCAGCACAGGCCCGTGCAGATCATCAGCAAAGTCAGCTCCAGCCGCCCGCCGCCCCGCCAGAGCATCCACAGGGACAGGAACACCGCTCCCAGGCAGGCCAGACCGCCCAGGAGATGGATGCCGCCCACTGCGTACAGTTGCTCCGGCAGGAGAAGCCCTGCTGCCAGACCGACGGTAAAAGGGAATGCTATCGCTTCGAAAGACCTCGCTTCTTCCATTTAAGTTTGGTTTTCTGCTAAAATAACGATAATATTTCATATATTTGCATGTTATACCGAAAAAACGTTACAAAAATGATTATACTTGTTATCAATTGCGGAAGCTCGTCCATCAAATACCAGCTTCTGGACATGAAGAGCGATGATGCCTATTCCCTCATCGCAAAAGGAATCGTAGAGAAGATCGGATTGCCGGAAGGTATCCTCCAGTATGCACCGACGGGCCGCGAGAAGATTGTAAAGGAACTGCCGGTAGCAGACCATAAAGTGGGCATGAAACTCGTCCTGGACGCCCTGGTGGATCCGAAGACGGGCGTGCTGAAGTCTTTTGACGATATCGATGCGGTCGGTCACCGGATCGTGCAGGGTGCCGATTTCTTCAGCGGCAGTGCCCTGGTCAATGACGATGTCATCGAGAAGATCGGCATCTGCTGCGACTTCGCCCCGCTGCACAATCCCGCCCACCTGCTGGGTATCCACGCCATTTCGGAGGTGCTCCCTTCGGTTCCGCAGGTGGTGACCTTCGACACGGCTTTCCATCAGACCATGCCGGATTACGCCTACATGTATGCCCTGCCGTACAGCTATTATGAGAAGTACCGCGTCCGCCGTTACGGTGCCCACGGTACCTCGCATCAGTACGTGGCCCAGCGCGGTGCCAAGTTCTGCGGGATCGACCTGGAGCACTCCAAGATCATTACCTGCCACGTGGGGAACGGCAGTTCCGTCACGGCCATCGTGAACGGCAAGGTGGTGGATACCTCCATGGGTTTCACCCCGCTGGAAGGCATGATCATGGGTACCCGCTGCGGTAACATCGACGGCAACATCATCCCGTATATCATGAAGAAGGAGAACCTGACCCCGGACCAGATGACGGAGGTGATGAACAAGAAGAGCGGTTTCCTTGGCCTGTCGGAGAAGTCCTCCGACGCCCGCGACCTGAACGAGCTGGCGAATGCCGGCGACTACAAGGCCAAGCTGGTGTTCAAGAAACTCTCTTACGATGTCATCAAGAATATCGGTATGTATGTGGCGGCCATGAACGGTGTGGACCTGATTGTGTTCACCGGCGGTATCGGCGAGAACAACAGCCGCTTCCGTCGCCGCGTGTGTGAGAACTTCACCTACCTGGGTCTGGAATTCGACTATGAGGCCAACGCCGCCGCCGGCAAGGAGACCCTGCTGAGCCTGCCCACTTCGAAGGTAAAGGTGGCCCTTATCCCGACCAACGAGGAATTGGTGATTGCCCGCGATACCATGCATATCGTGCAGGATTTGGAAGACTAATAAATTCACAATAATATGATTACATCTTTTAACGACGTGTATGCAGAGCTCAAGGAAAAGGGTATCTGCAAGAAACTGGTCGTGGCCTGGGGTGTGGATGAGCATTCCATCGAGGCCGCATATAAGGCTGTTGAGAAGGGCTTCGTAACGGCCACCCTGGTGGGCGACGCCAAACTGATTGCCGACACCTGTGCCAAGAACGGCATGGATGTGAACAAGTTCGAGGTGATTGATAACCCCAACGAACTGAAAGCGGTGGCCCAGGCGGTCCAGATGGTTCACGACGGACAGGGCGACGTGCTCATGAAGGGCCTCTGCTCTACCGATAAATTCCTCCGCGCCATCCTGAACAAGGAGACGGGTCTGCTGCCGGCCAAGGGCTTGCTCAGCCACGTGGGCGTGATTGAGAATCCCCACTACCACAAGTTGATCTTCATGACCGATATGGCCGTGATTCCGCTGCCGGATTTCCGCCAGAAAGTGAAACTGGCCAATTTCGTGGTGAACATCGCCCGCTCCTTCGGGATCGAGAAACCGAAGGTGGCCTTTATCGCCGCATCCGAGCAGATGCTGGATTCCATGCCGGCCTGCATCGAGGCTGCCATGCTGGCCAAGATGTGCGACCGCGGTCAGATCAAGGGCTGCATCGGTGACGGTCCGCTGGCCCTGGATGTCGCCATCGACAAGGAGAGCGTGGAAATCAAGAAACTCGTGAGCCCGGTGGCCGGCGACGCCGACTGCCTGGTGTTCCCGAATATCGAGAGCGGCAATGTTTTCTGGAAGACCAATTCCAAGATGAGCGACGGTGTCCGTCAGGCCGGTATCCTCGTGGGTACCACGGCTCCTTGTGTCCTCGCCTCCCGCGCCGACACGGTGGATACCAAACTCAACTCCATCGCCGAGGCAGTTATGAGCGTGAAATAAGCTTTATTCCCAGAAGAAATCGCGGGCGGGGAGTTTCTCCGAATACCGCTGGCGAAGGGTCCGGAAGAGCTCGGCTGTATAGCGGGTGAGTCCGGGCCCTTTCCATGTACTGGTGTTGGTGATCAGGATCCAGCATTCGCCGTCGGGATAGTATTTGATGAGGGCGCTGGTGCCGGAAAGGGTGCCGGTGCGCGTCCAGCCTTTGAGCGGATGGGTGTCGTTCCAGCCCAGGGAGTAGGTGTCGTCGTCAAGGTATTCCGTCATGGCGCGAACGCTCTTGAGCGAGAGGATGTCCGGGACTTCCGGCCGGCCGTCGATGGAGGCGATGAAACGGGCCAGTTCGGGCGTGGAGCCCACCCAGGCCCCGGCGCCGGACAGGGCGCGGATGTTGTTACCGCCGTAGCAGCGCGGCACCTCGCGGCCGCTGTTGTTGTACTCCAGAACGGGTTCGTCATTGGACTGGAGGTGGTACCGCGTTTCGTTCTTGTATTTTTCTTTGTAGTAATTGTTGGCAATGTGGAAGTCGGTGCAGCCGGCGGGGCGCAACACGTTCTTTTGCATAAACTCCTCATAGGACTCGCCGGAAATCTTTTCGATAATCATCGACAGCAGCAGATACCCGAAATTGGAATAATACTGCGAGGTGCCCGGAACGAACTTCAGCGGGAATTTGATCATGCATTTCACCAGGGTTTCCTGGTCCGGCGGGGTGGTCAGCCGGTTCTGCATCATCACGGTGCGGGTCTGGAAGAGCGGATCGCCATAGGTGGATTTGAATCCGCCCTTGTGGCGCAGCAGGTCCTCGACCGTGATTTTATAGTAGTTTTTGTCCTTGATGATTTTCGTATAGGAAGTGTCGTTGAGGATGCCCGAGGGCCCGAAGACCGAATCGCGCAGGCTCAGGCGGCCCTGCTCCTGCAGGACCATGATGCCGGTGGCGGTGAGGAGTTTGGATACCGATGCCATCCGCAGGATGATGCCGGGAGACATCCGCACGCCTTTTTCTTCATCGGCCCACCCGTAACCCTTCGCGTACAGCAGCGAATCGTTGCGCATGATGCTGAGCGATACGCCCTGCAGGTTCCACTCCTGCATGAACCGGGTGATGCTTTTGTCCAGGCCTGCCAGGTCGGAGGTGTCGGACATTTCGTTGGTGAGGTTTTTGTTGAGGTTCAGGGGTTTGCGGCGCGTTTCATCGGTATTTTCGCTGCGAAAGGAACTTCCCAGGGCGATGGCCGCCACGATGGCTGCCGCGATGATGAAGAGGTATCGGAAGGTCTTTTTTGACATGGTTAAAGGGTTGAGCCTAAAAGGGTAGGGTCATCACCGTCTTTCATGCGGTTCAGTTTGCGCAACAGGCCGATGAGCAGGATGGCGGTGATGATGGAGGCCAGGGTATCGGAAACGGGATAGCTGTACCAAATGCCGTCCAGGCCCCATTCCAGCGGTAGCAGATAAATGGCCGGGACCAGAAAGATCAATTGGCGGGTCAGCGACAGGAAGATGGATTTGTTCACCATGCCCAGGCTCTGGAACAGGTTGGTGCCGACCATCTGGAATCCGATGATGGGGAAGGCGCAGTTCATGATGCGGATGCCGCGGGTGGCAATCTCTTTCAAGGCGGGGTCGTTGGTGAAGGCGCTGACCGTAAGCCCCGGGAAAAATTCACAGACAATAAAGCCGAATACCAAGATCAGCGTAGCCCATGCGGCCGTGATCAGATATACGCTTCGGACGCGGCTGTACTGCCGTGCCCCGTAATTGTAGCCGGCAATGGGCTGCATGCCCTGGTTGAGTCCCAGGATCACCATGACGAACAAGAAAGAGATCCGGTTGATGATGCCGTATCCACCGATGGCCAGGTCGCCTCCATATTTGAACAACTGCTGATTGATGAACAAAGAGACGATACAGGCCGCCGCATTCATCAGGAAGGGTCCCATGCCGATGGCGAGGGATTCCTTGGCGATGGGCCAGTCCAGTTCGAAAAAGCGGGGGCCCAGATGCAGGAGCTTTTCTTTGTCCATGAAATACCGCAGGGTCAGGATCATGGCCAGGAACTGGCACAGGACCGTGGCCAGGGCGGCTCCCCGGATACCCAGCCCGAAGGTAAAGATAAAGATGGGGTCGATGATGGCATTGGAAATAACGGTGAACAGCGCCAGCCCCATGGCCAGCCGGGGATTCCCGGAAGAACGGATCACGGCGTTCAGGCCAAAGTAAATATGGGTGATGACGTTGCCCAGCAGGATGATGACCATGTAATCCCGGGCAAAGGGAAGGGTATTCTCACTGGCACCGAAAAAGGTAAGGATGGGGTCCAGGAAGGCCAGGCAAACGATGGCAAAGACCACGCCCAGGATGGCATTCAGGGTCACTTCATTGGACAGCACCTTGTTGGCGATGGTGTAGTTTTTCTTGCCCAGCAGGATGGAAATCATGGTGGCTGCGCCCACGCCCACAAGGGTGCCCATGGCCGTGGAAAGGTTCATCAGCGGGAAGGTGACGGCCAGGCCGGAAATGGCCAGCGAACCTACTTCGGGGATATGGCCGATGTAGATGCTGTCCACCATGTTGTACAGGGAGGAAGCCGTCATCGCAATGATGGCGGGAACGGCATACTGCCTCAGGAGGGAACTGATTTTCCGGGTACCGAGTTCGGAAGGGGCTGCCTGACCTGCCATTGTCGTTACTTCGGTTTTGCTACCACATCAATATCGAACCGGAGACTGGCATAGGCCGGGATGGATGAGCCGTTTCCGTTGGCGGCATAGCCCCGCGTAGAATAGAAGGTGCAGGTGCCTTTTTCAAACGGCCGCAGGATCGAGCAGCAGTAGGCAAATCCGTCCACCAGGTTTCCTTCGGCGGTGCTGTCGTCACCCATGGAGATACTGTTGTAATTCTCTTTTTTGTTGATGGCGACGGGACTGTAGGTCTTGGAGGCGGAGTAGATTCCGTAAAATTTTGCGGTATCTTCCATCGTGGTGTCGAAGACCTGTCCGTTCAGCAGTCGGCCGGTATAGTTGATATAGAAGGTGGTATCGTTGGGCATGACGGTCTTGTCTGCAACGGCCTCGGGGTTGAGGCATTTGTAATAGAAACCGTAAATCACCGAGTCGGCCACGTCCAGCACCCGTTTGGAATAACGTTCCAGCGAGTCAATCTCCCATTTTTTGATATCGGTGGTGGCATCTGCAACGTGGAGCGTGTAGATGTTGTGGGTACCGGTTTCGGCGTCCAGGTATTCTTCCGCCGTGTCATAGTCTGCAATGACATTCAGCCATCCCGGGATGACGGCGGTGCGCGTTCCGCCCACCTTCATGCCGCGCAGGGTTTCCCGGATACCGGCGTTCAGGGTGGCTTTGTTGACCAGCCAGGGAACGGGACCATAATACGTGGAGGTCTTGTAGTTGCCCAGCTGCTGGGCCATTTTGGGGTCGGAGGTGGCGCTCACCGTTCCGCTCAGCAGGCGCTGGGTGTAGGTGACAAATACATACATGTCGTCGTTCTCCGATAAGTCCTTTCCGGTTCCCGGGGTATCCTCAATGATATAAATGCCCTTCCCCGTGGCAGGTGTATGGGGATAATTCACCTGCATCCAGGCATCGAAATACCGTTTGGCGGCAACATTTTCATTTACCGATTTCTCTCGCGCGCAGCCCGCTGCAAGCAGGACGGATACTGCGATATATAGCCATTTTTTCATACTCATTCGTTCGATATGCTTTGGACCCATATATGGTAGGCCAATGCAGCATTTGCAGGAATCGTGCCGAGAATGCGGTCACCGAAGCCATATTTGCCGGAAAAGAGGATATAGCACTCGTCTCCGGCTTTTACGCCCGGTAACCCGCGGCGGAGTCCGTCTACCAATTCGCCCTCCGAAGGCCGTACCATGGCGATTTTGAAAATGCTGGAGTCGGAAACGGCCCAGGTATTGGTCACTTCCGTATAATTGGTCGTAAACAGATTCGAGACAGATACGCTGCCCGTAAAGGTATATCCGGCATACCATAGGGCTGCCAGACCGTCGGTTTTCAGCGAGTCCTCCGTTTCTGCGGCAGACCGTTTCACCGTGACGCGGGTCACGCCGTCCTGGTAGCAGACAAAGGCGCCTTCGTGGCTTTTCAGCAGCGTCTGTACATAGCTTTCAATCTTTTTCTCCTGGTTCCCGAACAGGGTCTCCGTTTCCTTGGAACAGGAAAGGAGGGCGACGGCGGCCAGGATGCTGCAGGACAGGATATGAAGGAGGGGTTTCATTCGGACAGGAATTCTTCGGTAATACGTTCAATGAAGGCTTCCGCTTCGGCCGCCTTGTCCCGGTCCCGGGTCGGGATGAATTTGCCGCCGGCCGCCAGTTCGTGTCCGCCTCCGGAGAAATACCGGGCGGCCAGGGTATTGGCCGATGTTCCCTTCTTGGAACGGATCGATACGCGGAACACACCGTTCTCTTCCCGGAGGAAGAGGCTCATCCGCACTTTCCGGATGGCCAGGGGCAGATTTACGAATCCTTCCGTATCTCCTTCCTGAAGGAAAAAGTGGCGCTGGGTCTGGCGGTCCAGGACCATATAGGCCACCCCTTTCGGGGTAATGTGCAGCAGATCTTTCAGCAGCAGGCCCTGCAGGCGGATCCGGTCTTCCGGATAGGTCTGGTACAGGCGCTGCAGGAGGGCATCCCGATCTACGCCCGTGGCGAGCAGGGCGGAGGCCATGCCGAAGGTGGTCGGCCAGACGGAATTGGCAAAATTGTTCGTGTCCGTCGTCATACCGGCCATCAGCGCGCGGGCAGCCTGCCGTCCCAGCCGGGAAGCCTTTCCCGCAACGGCTGGAAGGGCCATCAGGATGTGATAGAGCAACTCGCAGGCCGAGGAAACTTCCGTCTCGGAGAAAACCAGGCCGAAGGAAGCGGCATCGGGATTCAGATGATGGTCGATGAGAACCTTCCGGGCGGGGGAGTCCGCCAGAATGTCTTTCAAGCCTTCCACCCGGGAAAAGCCATTGCAGTCCAGGCAGACGAGCAAGTCCGTTTCCGCCAGGCGATTCCGGGCGGCATCGGGTTGCCTGGACGCCACGATGGGCTGGACCCGATTGACCAGGAAACGCAGGCGGGCGGCAATCGGATCGGGATAAACGATCCGGACATCGGTCCGATAGACGCGCTTCAGGAAGGCCTGAAGCGCCACCGTGCACCCGACCGCATCTCCATCGGGATGGGTATGGGTCACGAGCGTCACCCTCTTCGCCTGGGCGAAGAAACTGTCTAATAAACGGATAGCCTCTTTCCTGAACGGTTTCATCTTTTTATTTTCTGGTGCAAAATTACAAATTATATTGCATTTCATAAATCATTTTTTTAACTTTGTCAGAACTTTTGGATAAAAATAAAAATTAAGATACCCAATGAACGGAATTGCAAAAAAGATTTTGAGCGTCGTGCTCTTCCTGGTCTGCATAGGCCTGGTCTATCTCATTTATCAGGGCATCATGGAGCCCGTTAACTTTAACAAGGAGAAGGCTCGCCGCGAGGCTGTCGCCATTCAGCGTCTGAAAGACATTCGCGATTTGCAGGTGGCCTACAAGAGCGTTACCGGTCGTTTCGTGTCCACCGTGGACTCCCTTTGCGACTTCTACAAAAAGGGTGAAATGAAGGTGGTCATGCAGGTGGGTTCCAAGGATGACTCCCTGGCCATGGCCCATACCGAGGCTGTGAAGAAGGCCAACCGCAAGATCACCCCGGCCGATCTGTACAAGATGTATCTGGCAGGTGACAAGAACCTCGTTTTCGCGGTTGAGAGCAAGATTGCCGTGAAGGATACCCTTTTCCACAATCGCACCGATTTTGTCGTAGATTCTTTGAAGTATATCCCGTTCTCCGGTCAGCAGCCTGTGGAAATGGAAGCAACGGTCCGCAAGGTCTCCGGTGTGGATGTGCCCCTTTTCGAGGCCCGCATGCCTTACCGTGCTTTCCTGGACGATGTTAACAAGCAGCTGCGCATCAACCTCGACGCCGAGCGCGAGACGCAGGGCCATTTCAAGGGCCTGCAGGTAGGCAGCGTTACCGCTCCTAACAACAATGCCGGTAACTGGGAGTAGGATATCTGTTCAAGTTTCATTGAGCGGATTCGCTTTCAAGGTCGGAACCACTGGCTCAGGCTGGCTCGGTCCCGACCGTGTTTTTACAACCCCGGAACTCCAGCGCCGGTACGACGAGGTGGAAATATCCCTGTTCACCCCCAAATGTGCGCTGGTCCCGACCCCCTGTTTTGAGTCGGCGGCTGCCCGCAGCATCCTTTCCGATGTCGTGAAACTGAAAGAGGAAGATGCCGTTTCCTGGATCGATGTCCCGGAATTCGGTGCGATGCTGGTCTATTCCAACACCATCGGCGAGTCCCTTTCCAAGGTCCTTTCCCAGACCCTCTTTACCTCGTCCGGGAACCGTGCCGAGGTGCTTCCGGAATTGTATTATATCCTCCGGGACCTGCCTTTGTGCAAGGAATACAACAAGATGCTGGCCTCGTATCACGACGGCTTGCTGAACCTGGCCATCGCCCAGGGCAAGAGCCTCTTGCTGGCCAATACGTACGATGCGGTGGATTTTACAACGGCCGAGTACTTTATTTTCCTGGCCATGAAAAAGTTGCAGCTGAATCCGGAAGTGACGACCATTACCTTCCGCACCTCGCTGGACACGGAAGACGAATTGTCGCTGTATCGGTATTTCAAGGCGGTCGAGCAGGTATGAGGATCATCGGAGGAGCCTTGAAAGGCAAGCTGATTCAGCCGCCTTCCGGCTATAAGGCACGTCCCACGACGGATTTTGCCCGGGAAGGGCTTTTCAACGTCCTGAACAACGAATACGAATTCGAAGACTTGAAGGTGCTGGACCTTTTCGGAGGGACCGGCGCCATTGCCTTTGAATTTGCCTCCCGGGGGGCCGCCCGTGTCTATAGTGTAGAAATGGCACGGGAAAATGCGACGTTTATCAAGCGGGAGGCCGATCGTCTGGGCCTGGCGAATGTGACCATGGTGCGGGCGAATGTTTTCGATTTCCTGCCGCTGTGCCGGGAGAAGTTCGACCTGGTTTTTGCTGATCCGCCCTATGCCCTGGAAGGACTGGAAACCCTGCCCGACCAGGTCCTGTCACGCAATCTCCTGCATCCCGGCTGCTATTTTATCTTGGAGCACGGCGATGAGCACAACTTCGCTGCCCATCCCTTCTTTGTCAAGGAGAAGGTTTACGGGCGGGTGCATTTTTCGTTTTTTGAGTCGAAATAACTAGCGGGTAATCCCTTTATACGTTTCGCAAACGGTTCGGTAGCTTTCCAGGTTGCCGATATCGTAGCGACTGCCGGGCATTTCCATGGCGTGGACGCTTGTCTGGGTGCAGAGCCAGGCAATGTACGAGCCGGGTGCGTCGGTGCCGCAACCCGCTTCGATTCCCCGGGCGACCAGCCGGGCGTCGGCCTTCGTATAATAATAAAAAGGTGGACAGCACCAGTGGGAACGGGGCTGGGCTGGCTTCTCCTCCATCGACAGGACGCGGTCCTCGGCATCGGTCTCCACGATGCCGCATTTGTGCAGGCGGGCCTCATCGGGCTCGAAGTAGCGCATGATGCAACTCGTGCCCTTTGTGCGGGCGTAGTCGATGAACTTCACCAGGCTGAAATCCAATACGTTATCGCCGGCGATGACCAGTAGGTCGTCGTCCAGGGCCAGGGACTCGATGGCGAACTGGATGTCTTTTACGGCCCCCAGACGCGTCTCGTTGGTAGAGGTTCCGTCATCTACGATGGTGACGCCCACCGGGGCCCATTCGCGGAAGATGGGCGCAAAGCGATGGTTGGTTACCACGGCGAACTCGTCCACAATGCCGCTGGAACGGATGTCGTCGATGAGCCAGTCCAGAATGGTTTTATCGCCCACTTTCAAAAGGGGCTTGGGAAAATTTTCCGTGAGCGGATACAGGCGGGTCGCATAGCCCGCGGCGAGGATCAGACATTTCATAGGGTAACGCCGTCAGAGGATTCACAACCGCAATACAGGTATTTGCCACGCAGGGCGGGGAAGACCTTCAGGTAGGCCTCTTCCACGTTCCGGGCAATCTGCTCTTCATAATCGGGATGGATCAGGGCCATGCAGCAACCTTTGAAACCGGCACCGCTGAAGCGGCCTCCGTACACGCCGTCCTGGTGTGTCATGATTTCGTACAGGGCCTTGAGTTCGGGCGATCCGGTCTCCCAATTGTAGATGGACGAGGCGCCGCTTTGGGTTGAAATGCGGCCCAGTTCGGCGATATCGCCCTTGCGCCAGGCTTCGGCGGCCTGTTCCACGCGGGCGAATTCTGAATAGAAATGTTCGGCCCGGCGCCGCCACGTTTCGGGCAGGCGGTCCTTGAATTGTTCGTAAACTTCGCGCGGGACTTCGCGGCAGTGCGTTTCCTTGAATTTTCCGTACTCCATGCCCGCGTAGGCTTTCAGGGCATAGGCCGCGGAGCGGACTTCATCGACCCGCATGTTGAATTTGCTGCCGGAGAGGTTGCGCTCGATGCCCGAGAAGAAGATGGCGATCTTCCACGGTTGGATGCCCGGCTGCTCGGGAATGAGTTCATAGCTGTCATCCTTCGTGTCGAGGTACAGCAGCTGGTGCGCGCGCGAATAGACTTCGCAGCTCTGGTCCAGTTTGCCAACGGACACGCCCACATAGTCCGTTTCGGCGTGGAGGGCGATATCGATGAGCTCGGCGGGTGAAATCCGGATTCCGTTCACCCGGCACAGGGCGGTGAGGAATACGATGGTCACAGCCGCCGACGAGGAAAGGCCGCCGATGGGGAGGCTTCCCTGGATGACACCGCTCAAGCCGGTCCGCAGGGTATAGCGGTTGTTCAGTTCGAGGGTGGCGCCGCGCAGGTAGTCGGCCCAGTCGTTGCATTTCATTTCGGGGACGTCGCGCACGTGCCACTGGGCGCGTTTGTCGAATTGCAGGGAAGCCAGTTCCACGACGCCGTTGGCTTTGGGACCGTAAGCGATGTGGATGCCTTTGTCGATGGCGAAACCGGTAATCTTGCCCAGCTGGTGGTCGCTGTGAGCACCTACGGGGCAGACCCGGTAAGGACAGAAAGCGACATCTTCGGGACTTTTCCGGTAGATGGATTCAAATTTTTCGATACATTCCATATGCATGCGGTTAGTCAATATCTTCGATAACGGGGGTGACGCCGCTTCCCTGCTGCATCAGGAAGGCGCGCATGAAGGCGTCCAGGTCTCCGTCCAGGACGCCCTGGGTGTCAGCGGTGGACAAGCCGGTACGCAGGTCCTTGACCATTTTGTAAGGGTGAAGGACATAGGACCGGATCTGGGAACCCCATTCGATGCGTTTTTTCTGTCCTTCCAGCTCGGCCTGTTTTTCCTGGCGTTTCTTGAGTTCGATATCGTACAGACGGGATTTCAAGATGCGTAACGCGTTCTCTTTGTTGCCGATCTGGGTGCGTCCTTCGGTATTTTCGACCACGATTCCTGTGGGAACGTGTCGTACGCGCACGCCGGTTTCCACCTTGTTTACGTTCTGGCCGCCGTGGCCGCCGCTGCGGAAGGTGTCCCATTCCAGGTCGGATTCCTTGATCTCGATGTTGATGCTGTCGTCCACGAGGGGATAGACAAAGACCGAGGAGAAGGTGGTCTGGCGTTTGCCCTGGGCATTGAAGGGCGAAATGCGAACCAGGCGATGCACGCCGTTTTCGGCCTTGAGGTAGCCGTAGGCATAGTCTCCTTCAATTTCCACCGTGACGGATTTGATGCCGGCTTCATCGCCGTCCACCAGGCCGGTCACTTCGGCCTTGTAGCCGTTCCGCTCGGCCCAGCGCAGGTACATGCGCATGAGCATGGCGCTCCAGTCGTTGGCTTCGGTGCCGCCGGCCCCCGAATTGATGGTGAGCACGGCGCCCAGGTTGTCTCCCTCAGCCCCCAGCATATTCTTCAGTTCCAGGTCCTCGACCTGCTTGACAGCCCCTGCATAGGCGGTATCCAGGTCTTCGGTTTCGTTGAACTCATACAGCACGTCCAAATCCTCGACCGACGTATAGGCTTTGTCAAAGTCGGTTACCCACGCTTTGACCTGGCTCAGGTTTTTCAAGAATACCTGGGCGGCCTTGGGATCGTCCCAGAAATCCGCGGCTTCCGTCTTTTTCTGCAGGGATTCCACCTGCGCGCGCTTGCCGGAAATGTCCAGACAATCCCGGAGGGTGTCGATTCGTTTGTGGAGGTCTTTTATCTGTTCGATGGTCGTCATGTCGGTATGGTTTGCAGGTGCAAAAATACGGAAAAAAGTGCGGGCTTACAAATCCTCGTCCACGCGCGCGTCTTCCGGCCCCGGGAGGATGATCACTTTCGTCCCCTTTTCTACATAGGGGAGAAGTTCCAGGAGGTCGGCGTTGTGCAGGCGGATGCAGCCCTTGCTGTCGCGGGTTCCGATGCGGTCGTCGCGATGCGGGCAGGACCCGTGGATGCCGATGGCTTTGAAGCCCGTTTCCAGGTGGATGAACCAAGGCCCGTAAGCCTCTACCAGCCCGTGGCCGTCGTGGTAGTCGTACAGCACGCCGCGCGTATTCTGGATCCAGGTCACGGTGAAGGTCCCTTCGGGCGTCTTGGCGTCGCCGGCCCTGCGTTTGCGGCCTGCGTTCTCGCCCGTGGCGACGGGGAAGGTCTTGACGGCCTGGCCCGCTTCGTCCAGCACCGAGAGGGTGAACGTGCCTTTGTTCACCAGCAGGGAATATTTCGGGCCGGCCTGGGCAGCCAATGGCAGCAACAGGACGGCAAGGAGCAGTACTTTTCTCATACAAATAGTAAAGATACGGCTTTTTCACGGAATTCTCGTTTTTTTTCATACCTTTGCGTCCAATTACTTTTGAATAATCGATTATCAGGACCTATGAAACGTATTTTGGTAATGGCGTGTTCCCTCTTGTGTCTGTCTGCCTATGCCCAGACGCAGGAATCCGGTATTCTGGACCGCTTTACGGATCCTGCCAGGGGCCGTACTGTTTTCATCTCCAAGGGGCACCGCGCCGCCGGTATTTCCGGCACCTATCGTTACTTCAATGCAGGTGGCGAGCAGGATGGTGACGGCTATCGTATTTTCTCCATGCTGAACATTGGCAACGGAGCCCTTCATTATTATAGCGTCGCCCCCAGTTATTCCTGGTTTGCCGCCGACGATTTTTCCATCGGTGTCCGCCTGGAGTATACCGGTTATACGCTCGATTCGGATTTAAAGTTGGACCTTCGTCAGGCGACGGGTACGGACGATCCGGAACTCAACCTGCGGCTCATGTGCCGTCACATGCACAGCAATTCCTTCGTCGCCGCTGTCACGGGACGTCGCTATGTGTCTTTTTTCGGCAGCAAGATGATTGCTGTTTTCGGGGAAGGCCGCCTGTTCGGAAGATACGGGCGGTTTGCTTCCTGGCCTTTGGATGAAGAGAATTTGGAGAAAGAGGGCCTTCGTCGCAATTCCACCGCCTGGGGTGCCGGTTTCAAGGTGGCCGGAGGCCTCTGCGTACGCCTGCGTGACAACAGCGCCCTTACGCTCAGTGTCCCCATTGTCAGTGTCGGTTACTCCCATACCCGTCAGGATAAGCAGCAAGGGGTTGGAATGGAGAATAACCAGGCTTCCATGTCTGCTTTCGGACTGAACCGGAATGCCGAGGTGTTCTCGATCCACGTGGGCTTTGTGCGCTATATGCTCCCGAAGAAGAAGAGATAGTTTTTTTCTTGTATTTCGAAAAAAAATTCCTACCTTTGCATCCCTTATCCGTGAATCGGGTTTTATGAGTGAATCCTTTGTCATACCGGTAAACGGGTTGGCCCAAGGCGTAACCGAGTTCCGCCTGGAGGCCGGGGAAGCGTTCTTTGCCAGTTACGGTAATCCGGATATCCTGAATGCTTCGGTGTCCGTTCGCGTGTTGGTCCGCAAATCGGGCCGGACGGTGGATATTGACTGCATCATGGAAGGCCGTGTGAGCGTCCCGTGCGACCGTTGCCTTGCGGAAGTGGAACTTCCGGTATTGGCAACCGCCTTGCTTCGGGTCGGTGCCGGCGGCGAGGAAGAAGGAGAGGAGGTAGATGGGCGCGAGATCGTTCTCGACGACCCCCTTGCCGGAGGTGTTGACCTCGGCCAGGTCGTGTACGACTACGTTTGCACCGCGATTCCGCTCCATAAGGTCCATCCGGACGGATGTTGTGATCCTGCCGCAAGCCGCTATCTGCTTGTGGGGGAACCTGTACAGGAAGCGGCATCCGCGTCGGATAATCCTTTTGCCGGACTGAAGAAGCTTCTGAAGGAAAGTGAATAATATTAATTTTAAATACAAACGAAATGGCACATCCGAAACACAAACTCTCTAAGCAGAGAAGGGACAAGAGAAGAACCCATGATTTCGCTCCCGTCCCCACCCTGGCCACCTGCCCCAACTGCGGTGCAACGGTGCTCTACCACAGGGTCTGCCCCGAGTGCGGCTACTATCGCGGCCGTCAGATCATTGAAAAGAGCGCAGAATAATCCGCGCTCTTTCCTTTTCTAAAGGATTTGGCCTCATAGTTCAACGGATAGAACGGAAGTTTCCTAAACTTTAAATCGAGGTTCGATTCCTCGTGGGGCTACGGATATTGCCGGCTTTTGGGCCGGCAATTTCCGTTTTATTTGTATATTTGTACATATGATTGGAATGTTTGACTCTGGTTCGGGCGGTTTGTCCGTCTTACGGGAGGTGGTGAAACTGCTTCCCGGGGAACGATATGTCTATTATTCGGACAACGCACACTGCCCCTATGGCGAGAAGACGGCTGCATACATCCAGGACCGCGCCCGCGAGATCACCCGTCTGTTGATGGCGAAAGGCTGCAACCTCATCGTCGTGGCCTGCAATACGGCCACCGGCGCCGCCATCAAGCAACTGCGGGAGGAATTTCCGATTCCTTTTATCGGCATGGAACCTGCCGTAAAACCGGCAGCCCTGGGCACGAAAAGCGGGGTGATCGGCGTGCTGGCCACGGCCGGGACGCTCCGGGCATCGAAGTATCTTGACACCAAGGGCCGTTTCCAGGACGATGTAACCATTGTCGAGCACGTAGGGGAGGGCTTCGTTGAATTGGTGGAAAACGGTGTGCTGGACGGCCCTGAGGCCGAGGCGGTGGTAGAACGCAGTTTGCGTCCGCTGCTCGATGCAGGGGCCGATATCATCGTTCTGGGATGTACCCACTATCCTTTCCTGATGGCGCCCATCCGCCGTATTGCGGGTCCGGAGGTGCGGATTATCGATCCGGCGCCCGCCGTTGCCCGGCAGGTGGTAAACGTGCTGGAACGGGAGGGAATTCCGTATCAAAAAGATGCCGGAGCGCTTGTGCGCCCCGATATCGAACTGCTTTCTTCCGGTAACCCGGCCTCGCTACAACGGATTTTCGCCCTTGTTTCGTAGGTATTTCCGCCCTTCAAAATCGCGCGGCTGCGCCAGATAGCGTCCTTTGTTGCCTTCGGCGTGCGCCTTTTCAACAAGGGTGCGGATTTCTCCTTTGTTGCCGCAGTCAATGATAAGCCCGTGCTGGAGATCGGGGAACTGGGTGAGCATAGCATAGTCTCCCACGCTGTCTCCGGCAATCAGGATGGGCGATTTTCCCCCATGGGCGGGAGCGATGAGCTCGCGGATCAGCTCTGTCTTTCCATCCAGGTAGGGACGCGGGTACCCCGGTTTCCAAATCGGCCGGACGGTGTCGCCACCGCCGAAACGAAGGGCAAACACGTTGGCGGTATCCAGGCAGATGCCGTATTTGGGGTCGCTGGCCATGGTCTCCAGAATGAGTTCCATGGATGCCGAGCAGAAATAGATATCGATCCCGTTGTCCCGGAGGGCGCACTGGAGGTTCTTCATTTCGGGACAGTAGTACATGCCTTTGCTGACCTCGACGGTGAGGGTGCTGTCCGGAGACGTCCAGGTTTCTTTCCAGCATTTTTCCTGGGCCAGCCAGTAGTCATTGGATTCCACAATCAGGTCGCGGGCTTCGGCGTAGGTCATGTCGGAAAGGGTGCAGGGCATCCACATGCAGAGGGTGCCGTAGTCGTAGTGCGTGGCCACCTCGTGGTAGAACTTGATGAAGCGCGCCCGGAAATCCAAGTATTCGGGCATCTGGTGAATCTCTTCCAGTGTGGCGCCCTCCGCCTGCCGGGCCCGCAGGATGGCATAGTCACCGGCCAGCTGACGCCCCACTTCGCGGGTGGTGACGCCCAGCCCTTCCAGGAAGATATCCTTGTCCTCCAGACCGTTCAGAAAATCTTCGGCCGCGGTTTCGGGCGGATAGGCAAAGCGCAGGTTCTCAATCTGATAGAGCATCAGATTCTGGGTGATGTCGTTGAAAATGGTGGTGTTGTCGAAGTCGAACACCGCATAGGGACGGCAGTCCGGGTCGTACCCGGCCGAACGGATGCCGTTTTCTTCAATCAGGGTGCAAAGCGCCTTGTACACGTCTTTGTTCCAATTCCCGCGTGGCATGACACGCGTGCACGATGCGAGCAGGAGCAAAACGGCTGCCAGCGGCAGCAACCAGCGGCTTTTTTTTGTCATAATATTCTCAATGGTTCAGTTGCTTGACCGGGAAAGTAAAATAGGTATCGGGATAGGGTTCGTTCTCGAGGGTGAAGTGCCACCATTCGGATTCAAGGGTTTTGAATCCGTGGCGGACCATCGCGTCGCGCAGGAGCATGCGGTTGGCAAATTGCTCCGGCGTAATGCTGCGGCCTTTGGGACTGGCGCTGTTGTCGCCCGTGTATTCGCCGGTCTCGGGGTTCCCGCAGAAGTCGGGATGACTTTCAGGGCCGAACCAGTCGAAGGTGCCGCCCATGTCCACTTCTTTCTCCGTATGCATGTCGAAGAGGGTCAGGTCCACGGTGGAACCGCGTGTGTGGCCGGATTTCTCCATAATGTACAACTGATCGAAGAGGACGCTCTTGTCCAGGTCGGGATAGAAATAGGATCGCATGAGGGTGTCGGCGATATCGGCAGCCCAGCGTACAAAATGATCTACGCCTTTCTGCGGCCGGTAGGCATCGTAGATTTTCAGCCGGTATCCTTTTTCGAGGAGTTCATCGCTCACGGCCTTCAGGGCTTCGGCGGCCGGTCGGGTGAGCAGGGCCGTGGGCTCCTCATAGCCGTCGATCCGCTTGCCGACGAAATTGTACGTGGCGAAATAGCGAATTTCCAGAATCGCGTCAGGAATGACATCGCTGATGGTGACGAACTGGCTGCTGTCCTCGGTGGGACTGACGGGACTTGTCTTACAACTGTACGTGGCAAAAAGGGCCACGATCAAAAGGGGAAGTGTGTGTGTCCGTATCATGGTAGCATTGGGCTTATTCTGGCGATACCCTCCTCCGGGAACGGGCGGTGGTAAGCCATGTCAAAAACGTAGGGAACCTTTGCGGCATAGAACGGGAGGAACCGCTGGATGTATGATCCTAAGACCTGCGGGTCAGATGTCTGCAGATAAGCCGGGAAGAAGTAATCCCAGTGGGCGGTCAGGGTTTCGGAAGAGACATGGAAAAGATATTCCGCTTTGTCTTGCTTCATGTTGTGGGTCATGGTCCACAAAATACCTAAATCCCATTCAGGAACGCCGTAGCTGAATTCTCCGACATCAATCCATAGGGTCTTCTTGCCGTCGGTAATGATATTGCCGATGTGAAGGTCTCCGTGGAGCAGGGTCGGCGTGTCGGGAACCGCTTCCAAAAAGCGAAGTACACGTTGCTTAAAGTCCTCGGGTACCAGATTTTTTTCCTGATAAAACTTTTGTATCGCCTTTTTGTAGGAACGCAACTTCGTGGTGTCGGCTTTTTGGGTATGAAGGAGACGGGCTTGCCGGGCGAATTCCCGTGAGATCTCCTCGAGCCGTTCCGGCTCTTCCGAAATGATGCGGGCAAAGGAGCGCTTTCCGGGAATAAACTCATATTCACCCCCAAAGCGTTCTCCGTCGGTCACCAGCCGGTAAGGCTTGGGTGTCGGAACCCCCATCTCATACACGGTCCGGGCGGTCAGGAACTCCTCTACGGCCCTGTCTGCTTCGAAGCCCGGGTTATATAGCTTGGCCAGCGTGTCCTGCGTCTTGTGTTTGTAGGAAACGGCTGTCCCACCTTCTCCGGTGCGGGCATAATCGTTCAGATTGATGGTTTCGTAGGATAGCATACGCGCGAGTTTTTTCAAATGTATAAAATCCTTTCGAAAACTGCAAAAAGATTTGCTATCTTTGTACATTTGATAATCATAACTCTTAGTATAATGCTTGATTTTAAGTATGCACCCATGTTTCAGTTGGGAGAAGACACCACTGAATACTACAAAATTCCCGGGTCGGAGAAGCTGGTCTCTACGGCCGATTTCGAGGGCTGCAAAATGCTCAAAGTGAGCCCTGAAGCCCTCACGTTGGTGGCCCAGCAGTCCTTCCATGACTGCGAATTCATGCTCCGCCGCGCGCACAACGAGCAGGTGGCTCAGATCCTCAAGGACCCCGAAGCCTCCGAGAACGACAAATACGTCGCCCTGCAGTTCCTTCGGAACGCCGAGACTGCCGTCAAGGGTGTGTTGCCGTTCTGCCAGGATACGGGAACGGCCATCATCCACGGAGAGAAGGGCCAGGCCGTCTGGACCGGCTTCGAGGACGAAGAAGCGCTTAGCCTGGGTGTCTTCAACACCTATACACAGGAGAACCTGCGCTACAGCCAGAACGCTCCGCTGAACATGTACGACGAGGTTAACACCAAGTGCAACCTGCCTGCCCAGATTGACATCGAGGCGGTGCAGGGAAGCGAATACCGTTTCATCATGGTGGCAAAGGGCGGCGGCAGCGCCAACAAGACGTATTTCTACCCCATGACCAAGGCCACCATCCAGAACGAAGGCACCCTCCTTCCGTTCCTGGTAGAAAAGATGCGCTCGCTTGGCACGGCGGCCTGCCCTCCCTATCACATCGCCTTTGTGATTGGCGGTACCTCGGCCGAAAAGAACCTGCTTACCGTGAAGCTGGCCAGCATCAAATACTATGACAGCCTGCCCACTACCGGAGATGAAACCGGCCGTGCCTTCCGTGATATCGATCTGGAGGAAAAACTCCTGAAGGAAGCCCAGAAGATTGGTCTGGGCGCCCAGTTCGGTGGGAAATACCTTGCCCATGACATTCGGGTGATCCGTCTTCCCCGGCACGGTGCCAGCTGCCCCATCGGCATGGGCGTAAGTTGCAGCGCCGACCGCAACGTCAAGTCCAAGATCAATGCGGACGGCGTCTGGATCGAGAAACTGGACACCAACCCCTCGGAGCTGATTCCGGAAGACCTCCGCAAGCCCGGCGAGGGCCCTAAGGGCATCGAAATCGACCTGGACAAGGGGATTGACGCCGTACGTGCAGAACTTACCAAATATGCCGTAGGCACCCGCGTAAACCTCAAGGGAACCATCATCGTGGCCCGAGACATCGCGCACGCCAAGTTGAAAGCCCGCCTGGATGCCGGCGAAGGCATGCCCGCCTATTTCAAGGACCATCCCATCCTGTATGCCGGTCCTGCCAAGACCCCGGCTGGCTATCCCTGCGGCTCCATGGGCCCCACCACGGCCAACCGCATGGATCCGTATGTCGATGAGTTCCAGGACCATGGCGCCTCCCTGGTGATGATTGCCAAGGGTAACCGTTCCAAGGTGGTCACGGATGCCTGCCAGAAGCACGGCGGTTTCTACCTGGGTACGATCGGCGGTGTGGCGGCTGTGCTCTCCCAGAGCAGCATCCGCAGCATTGAATGCGTCGAGTATCCCGATCTGGGTATGGAAGCCATCTGGAAAATCACGGTTGAAGACTTCCCGGCCTTCATCCTGGTGGACGACAAGGGGAACGATTTCTTCAAGAAACTCGGTCTCTGATGCAACCGCGGAGTCTCCTTCGCGTCTGCCTGGCCCTGCTGCTGACGGTTGTCGCCTGCTCCCGGACTCCCGACGGGTCTTCGTGGTGGCAGATGCGGGGCCTCGTCCTTTCGACGAAGGAACTCTCCGAAGTGGATTGGCCTGCGATGGCCGGGCGCGTCGGCATCAACACCATCGGCACGCACATTACACCTTCCGAGGTTACCGCCTTCCTGGCAACCCCGGAAGGTGCTCGTTTTCAACGGGATTGCCGGCGATACGGTATCTGTGTGGAACATCAGCTGCATGCGATGGGTGAACTCCTTCCGCGCGAGTTGTTCGCGCAGGACTCGACCCTGTTCCGGATGGATACCTGCGGACGGCGCACCCCGGATTACAATTGTTGCGTCCACAGCGGGAAGGCGCTGGATATTATTGCCGACAATGCCGCCGCCCTTGCACGGACGCTTCGGCCCGACAATCACCGCTACTATCTCTGGCTGGACGACAACGCTCCCGTATGCCAGTGTCCGCTGTGCCGGGCGTATTCTCCCAGTGAACAGGCGCTTATCGTGGAGAACCGGATGCTTCGTGCCATCCGCGAAGTGGACCCGCAGGCAAAAGTGGCGCACCTGGCCTATTCTTTCTTCATGGATCCGCCGCGCAAGGTGCAGCCCGACGAAGGGATCTTTCTGGAATTCGCCCCCATCTACCGCAGTTGGGATGCGCCGCTTACCGAGGAGGACGTCCTCTGCCCGCGGGGGTATCCCGTGACCAACGGAGACAACCTTCGCTGGCTGGAACAGAACCTGGTTGTTTTCCCTGCCGAAGATGCCGTGGTGCTGGAATATTGGCTGGACGTGTCCTTGTTCAGCCGGTGGAAACGTCCCGCCGTGCAGCTGCCCTGGCGTTCCGACGTGTGTCGTTCCGACCTGGCCACCTACGCCCGATACGGCATCCGCAACGTGACATCCTTTGCGGTATATATGGATGCGGACTATTTCCACCGTTTCCCCTCGACGGAACCGGTGGAGGAATATGGCAGCCTGCTGCGTTCGTTCTAAAGAAAAAGCCCGTGCGATTCCTCGCGCGGGCTTTTATGATGGATAGCAGTTGATTAGCTGTTCTGCTGGATGGCTGCCTGCGCGGCGGCAAGGCGGGCGATCGGCACCCGGAAAGGAGAGCAGGATACGTAATCCACACCAATCTTGTTGAAGAACTTGATGGAGTCGGGATCACCGCCATGCTCACCGCAAACACCGCACTTCAGGTCGGGACGTTTGCTGCGGCCGGACTGGACACCCAGTTCGACGAGCTTGCCCACGCTCTTGACATCGATGGTCTGGAACGGGTCGGCATCCAGGATCTTGTTGCCGAGGTAGTCGCCCATGAACGTTCCGATATCGTCGCGGCTGAAGCCGAAGGTCATCTGGGTAAGGTCGTTGGTACCGAAGGAGAAGAACTCGGCGGCACGGGCCATGCGGTCGGCGGTCAGGGCGGCACGCGGGATCTCGATCATCGTACCGAACTTGTAGTCGATGTTCTGCATCTTGATGCCTTCTACCTGGGCTTTTACGCGGTCGCAGATGGCTTTCTGGAAGCTCAGCTCACGGGCGGAGATGGTCACCGGGATCATGATTTCCGGCATCGGGTGCAGACCCTCGATCAGCAGCTCGGCGGTTGCCTCGAAGATGGCCTTGTACTGGGTCTCGGCGATGAGCGGGAAGCTCACGTGCAGACGGACACCGCGGTGCCCCATCATCGGGTTCACCTCATGCAGGGATTCGCCACGCTTCTCGATTTCCTCGACGGTGACGCCCAATTCGCGGGCAATCTCTTTCTTCTTTTCCTCGGTCTTGGGCACGAACTCGTGAAGCGGCGGGTCCAGGAGACGGAAGACGACGGGCTTGCCGTCCATGATCTTCAGCGTGCTCTTGACGGCGGCCTTCATGTAAGGCTCCAGGTCGGCCAGGGCGGCCTTGCGCTCTTCGTCCGTGTCGCAAAGAATCATCTTGCGCAGTTTGGCCAGCGGGGTCTCGGAGTTCTTGCCGTAGAACATGTGCTCGATACGGAACAGGCCGATGCCTTCGGCACCGAACTGGAGGGCCTTCGTGGCATCCTCGGGCGTATCGGCATTGGTGCGGACACCAATCTGGCGGAACTTGTCCACCATATCCATGAACTTGATGAAGAGCGGATTCTCGGAAGCATCCATCGTGCTGATCTTGGTGCCGTAAACCAGACCCTTCGTGCCGTTCAGCGACAGCCAGTCGCCTTCACGATAGACCTTGCCGCCTTCGGAGAAGGTGACGGTCTTGTTCTCGAAATCGATCTTCATGGCGTCGCAACCCACGATGCAGCATTTACCCCAGCCGCGGGCCACGAGGGCTGCGTGGGAGGTCATACCGCCCCGCATGGTCAGGATACCGGACGAGGCACGCATGCCTTCGATATCCTCCGGAGAGGTCTCTTCGCGGATCAGGATGGTCTGTTTGCCGGCAGCGGCGGCTTCCATGGCAGCCTCGGAGGTAAAGACGATGGTTCCGACGGCTCCACCCGGGGAAGCGGGCAGGCCCTGGGCCAGGACCGTGGCTTTCTTCTCGGAGGCCGGGTCGAGGATCGGGTGCAGGATTTCATCCAGCTGGGCAGGGGAGACCCGCATCACGGCGGTCTTTTCGTTGATCATCCCCTCGGCCACCATATCGGACGCCATCTGAAGGGCGGCCAGACCGGTACGCTTGCCGATACGGCACTGCAGCATCCACAGGTGACCTTCCTGGATGGTGAATTCGATATCCTGCATATCCTGGAAGTGATTTTCCAGTTTCAGACGGATTTCGTCCAGCTCCTTATATACTTCGGGCATCGCTTTTTCGAGCGATACCAGATTTTTGTTTTTCTCGCTCTTGGTCGCCTCATTGAGCGGGTTCGGGGTCCGGATACCGGCTACCACATCCTCGCCCTGGGCGTTGATCAGCCATTCACCATAGAACTTGTTGTCACCGTTGGCCGGGTTGCGGGAGAACGCCACACCCGTAGCGGAGGTTTCGCCCATGTTGCCGAACACCATGGACTGCACGTTCACGGCCGTTCCCCAATCATCGGGAATCTTTTCAATGCGGCGATAAGCGATGGCGCGTTTTCCGTTCCAGGACTTGAACACGCCGCCGATGGAGCCCCACAGCTGGGCTTCGGCGGAATCCGGGAATTCCACGCCGAGCACTTCCTTGATCCGGACCTTGAAGGCCTCGGCGAGCTCTTTCAGCTCATCGGCCGTGATCTCGGTATCGCTCTTGTATCCTTTCTTGTCCTTGAGTTCCTGCATCATGCGGTCCAGCTGCTGGCGGATGCCCTGGCCGTCGGCCGGCTCGATGCCTTCGGCTTTCTCCATCACCACGTCGGAGTACATCATGATCAGACGGCGGTAGGCGTCATACACGAAACGCGGGTTGCCGGTCTTCTTGATCATGCCCGGAAGGGTGGCGGAGCAAAGGCCGATGTTGAGGATGGTATCCATCATGCCCGGCATGGAGGAGCGGGCGCCGGAACGGCAGCTCACCAGCAGCGGGTCGTTCGGATCGCCGAATTTCTTGCCCATGATCTTTTCCGTAGCGGCAAGGGCGTCGGCTACCTCGCCCTTCAACTCTTTCGTATAGCCGCCGCCGAGTGCATAGTATTCGGCGCAGCACTCCGTCGTAATGGTGAAACCGGCAGGTACCGGCATGCCCAGACGGCTCATTTCAGCCAGGTTGGCTCCCTTTCCACCCAGGAGCTCACGCATGTGGCCGTCACCCTCGGCCTTCTTGCCGCCAAAGGTGTAAACTCTTTTCTTATTCTCAAACATATTCTTTGATAATTAATTATTTCTGAATTGAAATCGCAAAGATAGGAAAAAATTATAATAATTTCGACGCGATTTCTGACAATTCACTTCTTTCTCCTTTTCGAAGGAAAATATGCTGGAACAGTTTCTGTCCATTCATCTTCTCTCCCAGGTGGGTCAGACCGTTCGACCACTGGTCCAGATAAGGGGAATCAATCTGGAAAATATCGCCCGTAAAGATCATCTTGGTGCCTTCTCCGGCGCGGGTGATGATGGTCTTGACTTCGTGCGGCGTCAGGTTCTGGGCCTCGTCCACGATGAAGAACACCTTCCCCAGGCTGCGGCCGCGGATATAGGCCAGTGGAGAAATCAGCAGCTTCTCTTCTTTCAGCAGGGCCTCGATATGCAGCGCCTCCTTTGAGGAAGGGCGGAACTGCGCTTTGATTACGTTGATGTTATCCAGCATCGGCTGGATGAAGGGAGACATCTTGGTTTTCTGGTCGCCCGGCAGGAAACCGATGTCCTGGTTGCCCAGGACGATGGTCGGGCGGGTCAGGATAATCTGGTCGAAGTCTTTCTCCTGCTCCAGCGCGGCCGCCAGGGCCAGGAGGGTCTTGCCGGTACCGGCTCCGCCGGTCAGCGACACCAGCTGGATGTCCGGATTCAGGCAGGCATCCAGGGCGAAACGCTGCTCCTCGTTGCGCGGGCGGATTCCATAGGCCTGGCGGTTTTTGACCAGGACCACCTGCTTGCGCCGGGCATCGTAGCGGGCACACACCAGCCCTTCGTCCGAATGGGCATCCCAGCGGAATTTATATAATTGGTTGGGTCTGGGCTCCTTTTGGACAATGAGCTTCCAGTCGATGGCGGTATCGGAGCCATAAGCCAGTTTCTGGAGAACATCGGCGGGGATATCGCCCCGTACCTCCACTTCTTTCTGGGCCACTTCCACATGGTCGTCCTGGACCCGGTCGGTGAGGTAATCCTGTACGGCCATGCCGGCGGCTTTCGCCTTCATCCGAAGGTTGATATCCTTGGTGACCAGGGCGGTGAAGCGGTCAGGATGCTGGTCCCGTACCCAGATGGCCGTTGCGAGAATCCGGTGATCCTGGATATCGTCCAGGAACAGATCTTTCAGTTGATCCGGGAAGGGGTGGTTGGGCTCAATCTTGATATTGCCCAGTTTGGGGCCGATGGGAACGCCGTCCTTGCCGAACAGACGTCCGTCGGTGATCTTGTCCAATTCGCGCAGGAACCCCCTGGCGTTGAAACTCAGGGTGTCATTCCCTTTCTTGAACTTGTCGAGCTCCTCGATAACGGCGATCGGAATCACCAGGTCGTTATCCTGAAAATGCCGGATAGACTTGTAGTCATGCAGCGGGATGTTGGTATCCAGTACGAAAATCTTGGGTTTTGCCATATGTATGTTATTGTTTTAGTCTTCTCCTTCCGAGGCTCCGCCGGCCAGCAGCGATTGCAGGATGGCGGTAATCGGATTGCCTCCGTCCCGATCCAGGAACACCTGCTCCTTTCCGGGAACCGGATGTCCCAGCGGGTAATAGGCCACATCCTGCAGCAGCAGTTCGGCATCGACATAGTCGTAATCCGAATCGCGGATCTGGATGATCACGCCCGGTACTTCCGCGAACAAAATGCGTACCATGCCGGATTCGTTGTAGGCATTCATGATGTCCCGGATCGATATGTCCGCTCCCGCCTCGGGGGTGCACATTCTCCGAAGGGCGGTCAGCATCCCGCCGTCTGAAACGGTCGATCCGCTCAGCAGGATACCGTCCTCCACCAGTTCGCGCACCACTTCGTAGCAGTCAATCAGGTAATCGGCGTCCAGTAATTCCGGGCACGCATTGCCGGAGGTGCCGATGGTCTGCGCCAGCAGGGACCCGCCCAGCCGGAACGAACTGGTATCGAAGGGAATATAAATGAGCCAACTGTCTTTGTCGGGGACGATTTCTCCGGGGATGGCCCGCAGGCGGCCCATCCGCGGTCCGGACCCTTCTTCCATTTGCTCTTCGTCCACGGCCGGTTCTCCGCCGCCTCGGGAAATGCCTGCCTTAAAGGTCACCGAACAGGCATCGGCTTCCGCAAACGAATAACGGCTCAGGCCCAGTCCCAGGCTGTCGATATAGTCTGCCGCGGCGGCTGCACTGTCGTAAAAGGCAGCCAGGTTGCCCAACTCGCGGGTATTCCATTTCCATTCTGCGCGCAAGGCCAGGTCTTCCAGGCGGAAGCGTCCGCGCAGCCACAGTGCGTCCAGCAAGGTGCGGGCGATCCGGCTGCGGGTGAAGGCGGCCGAAAAAATGGTCGGGAAGGTCCGCTCCGGGCAGGCGAGGACTCCCTTGAGGTAACTGTCCACCTGCTCGCTGTCGTAGTGGTAGGTCGAGGGAGAAGGGTCGATGGTCTCATCTGCGACGGGTTCCCATTCTTTTGCAGGTTCCTCCTTGCGGGGCTCCAGCAGGCATTCATCCAGCATTGCGGCCGGGGATAGCGGCTGTTGGATACCGTCAATGACGTATTTCGAATAGAGCGCTGACGATTTTTCCTTCATAAGGATAGTATAAATCTCCGTAAAAATAACTATTTTTGGATTCAGTTCAAAATCGGCAGGATGATAAATTGCGAAGAATACCAAAAATGTTTGGAAGATATCTTCCACCGTTTTCCTTCCGTCCAGCAGGCCGGGTTCGGAAATGCCTATAAACCAGGGCTCGCGCACATGGAACAGTTCGCCGACCTGTTGGGCCGTCCGGAACGGACCTTCCGGACGATTCATGTGGCGGGAACCAACGGGAAAGGGTCTGTCTCCTCGATGCTGGCGTCGATGCTCTCGGCTGCGGGGCTGCGTACCGGGCTTTATACTTCGCCCCATCTGCTCGATTTCCGTGAACGCCTCCGCATCCTTCCGGCAGCAGGGATACCGGCTGAAACCCGTGCCACCCTCGGCACCCTCTCGCCGGAACTGGTATCGGAAGCATACGTTTATGAATTTATTACAAGGTGGCGCGAAACCTTTGAGAAACTGGACCTTTCGTTCTTCGAAATCACCACCGGGATGGCCTTCCGCTGGTTTGCCGATAAAAAAGTGGACGTAGCGGTAATCGAAGTGGGCCTGGGCGGCCGGCTGGACAGCACCAACATCATCCGCCCGGACCTGTCGGTCATCACCTCCATCGGACTGGACCACTGCCAGTTGCTGGGTCATACCCGGGCGGCCGTCGCCGGCGAGAAAGCCGGCATCATCAAACCGGGTATCCCCGCCCTTTGTGGCGAGGACGATGCGGAAACCGCCCCGGTCTTCGAAGCCAAAGCGGCCGCGGAACAGGCTCCGCTGACCTTCGCCCCGCGGGTAAACCCTTCCCTCTGGGACAATCGGGACGCTTTGCTGCGCAGAATGGATCTGCGCGGTGACTATCAGGCCGATAATCTCCGTACCGTGCTGGCGGCCCGGGATATTTTGCGGCGGGATCCGTTCTATTCCGGACTGGCCGATGCCGCGATGACGGAGGACGCGCTGATCCACACGGCGCAACGCGCCGGACTCCGGGCCCGGTGGGAAAAGTTGGCGTCGAATCCGGACGTGATCTGCGACATCGCCCACAACGCACCGGCCCTGAAGCGCAATTTTGCCCAGTTGGAAGGACTGCTCCGCAACGGGACATACGACCGTTTGCTGATCGTATATGCGGTGATGGCCGACAAGGACCTGGAAGCCATCTTCCCGTATTTCCCGCGGGAGGCCTCCTGGTTTTTTGCCACTCCGACAACGCCACGCGCCCTGCCTGCCCGGCAGATCCTTGAACGATACAGGGCTTATTGTCAATCAGCTGGAATCCCTGCTGGAGAAGCGTGTGCCGTGGATTCGGTCCCGGAGGCTGTCCGGAAAGCCCTGGCCGCTGCAGACCCCGAGACCCTTCTTTATATCGGTGGCTCCACTTTTGCAGTAGCAGATGCACTGCCCCTTTTTGGGCATATTAAATAATAACAGGTATGAAACGCTTGGCAATAGCGGCCCTCTTGGCCGCCTTGGCTGTATTGACTGCAGGAATGACGATAAACAGGACTCCTGATAAAAAACAGGACAAACTTGATCTGAAAGCCTTGTGGCGGGATTACGAAGCCGCGGTTGCGGCCGACCGGCCGGCACGGCAGGCCGAAGTGCTCTCCCGCATCAAGGAGCTGGCCCGCCGGGAAAGGATGAACTGGGATTTTTACGATGCAGGCCGGAAATACGTGCAGGTGGAAGCCTCGCGCAACTGGAAACTGAGCGACTCGCTTCGCCGCGTCTTCAAGAAAGAAATAGACGACTATGCCGAACCGGTGGTCTGGGTGGCCTATCGCCGCGAATTCGGGGGAAATGGCGGCATGCTCGACCTGGTCCAGCAATACGCCGACCGCCTGCAGAGCGGCGCCGATCCCGAATTCTGGAAAGACGATTTCCGGGTTCAAGGACAGATGAACGGCGTCCTCACCGAGTTTATCCGCGACAATTACGAATATGCCCTTTGGACGGCGATGGGACGCAATACGCGCAACGCAGCGACCTGCAAAAAATTGGAAGAATACCTGGACGGGCGCTATCCGGCGGCGTCCTGGCTGGACTATCTGAAAGCCCTGTCCCTTTCGGAAAAAGAAGGACGCAGGGCTGCTCTGGAGGCGCTGGCTGAGCGTGAAAAGGGGAAGGCAACTGCGCTCTTCCCGCAGGCGGAACTGCTTCAGGAAGATTTCCGGCAGTTGGAGCGTAACGGCGCCCGGTCAGAGGACTTCCTGGCCTTCCTGGAGCGTTGCAAGGCGTTCGAAAAGGAGCGGAAAGCCTTTAGCGGCAGCGAAGGTCGAATTGCCTCCGGCTGCACCCAGGTGGCCGGTTTCATCGAAACGATGCATGCTCCTTCTTTGACCGGCTCGGTCTATGATGGAAAAATCCGCGCGTATGTGCGCAACCTGTCCTCGGTGGATGTAAAAGTCTATCAAGAGGATAGCAGCAAACCCCTGTTCACCGCCACCTTGACCAATCCCCGCCGCAGTTTCTATGCGCAGGATACCCTGGAAGTGGCACTCCCGAAACTGGATGACGGGTCTTATCAGGTCAAATACCACAGCGGAAAAGAAGAAACCCTTTCCTGGTATCGCCATTTCCGCCTTTCCCTTGCCCGGCAGCAGGTGGAAGGGGGAACGGAAGTCTATGTGGCCGATGCCAAATCCGGCAAGCCGGTAAGCCGGACTGATCTGGTCCTGCTGAAAAACGGGAAAGAAGTCGTCCGGGCAAAAGATTGTTCGCTGGGAGACCGTTTTACCCGCCTGCCAATCTCCATCCCCTCCAAACTGGCCGCAGACCGGGAACACTATTCCCTGAAGGCCTGCTTCCGCGAAACGGACGGCACCCTCTGCAGCAGCGAAGAGCTGTATCTCGGAGAGACCGCAGATCGCAGCGAGGAAGCCCGTGACGGCAAATATGCCAACCTCTATACCGACCGTTCGGCTTACCGGCCGGGCGATACGGTACAGTTCAAGGCCGTTTTCTTCGAGGCGGACCTGCAACGCTGGGCGCGTACGATCCCGGAAGGGAAGAAAGGCAAAGCCTGGCTACAGGATTCGGAGGGAAAACAAGTGGCCGAGCAAGTCATCCAGACCAATGGATTCGGTTCCGCGGCAGGCTCGTTTATCATCCCGGAAGGCCTTCGGGGCGGCACTTTCTCCCTCGGCGTAGAATGTGGGGAACATCGGGCGACCACCCGGATCCGGGTGGATGAATTTGTCCTGCCCACCTTCGACCTGACCTTCGATCCGGTCGACCGGCTGTATGCTCCGGGCGATTCCGTGGAGGTCCGCGGCACGCTGACGAGCTACTCCGGACACAGTTTAGCCGGGGCGGAACTTGCCTATCGGGTGACCCGAGGGCAGAACCTGGTGCAGGAGGGAAAGGTCTCCCCGCAGGCAGATGGACGCTTTGCATTCGCTTTTGCCAGCCTTCCGAACCAGAACTGGTGCCTGTATTCGATTCAGGTAAACGTGCTGGACGGGACCGGCGAGACACAGACCTTCCAATCGTCCGTGAACGTGAGCCGTGACCCTACCTTGACCGCCATCCTGGAAGGATTCGCCGATGCGCAGGCGAGCCGGATGGATACCACCGTGCGCACCAGCCGCCGGAGGCCGCACCCCTCCCTGTCCGTATTGGACAAGGATACCTTGCGGGTGACATTCCGCTTTATCTCTATCGACTTGACGCAGGCCGACATCCCGGTCGCGTGGCAGCTGAAAGATGAAAAGGGCAAGTTGTGCAAGGCGGGGTCGGCCCTTGTCGGAACCCCGCTGGATATCTCCATGCAGGGTCTGGCAGATGGCTTATATTTCCTGGATGCCAGCGACCGCTATCATCACCCGTTCCTGCTCTTGCGCCCGCAGGCAGCGGTGCTGGATGCGCCGATCGACCGTTTCTTCCAGTGCTCCGGAACGAAGGTCCCGGCGGGCGGGAAGTTCAGCGTCCGCGTGGGATCGGCCGACGGCCCGGTCTGGGCGGTGGTACAGCTGTTCGGTCAAAACCGCAGGCTCTTGCAGACCCGGGCCATCCACCTGACGGGAGAGCGGGGGAAACCCGGCTCGCTCGTTACCCTGGAATATCCGTATCCGGAGGATTATCCGGATGCCATCCACATGAATGTCTTCTATTTCAAGGACTATGAAGCGGCCTCTTTCGGGCGGGACATCCGGCGTATCCGTGAGAAAACCGTCCTTCCGCTCTCCTTCAGCACCTTCGAGGACAGAACCCTTCCTGCAACTCGCTATACCTTTGGAATCCGCTCGCTTCCGGGCGTAGAGTGCCTGGCGGCCGTCTTCGACAAGAGCACCGAACGGATCGCCCAGGTCGGATGGCCGGTGCTGACCCTGCAGGATATCCCGGCTCCGTGGGTGGAAATATCATCCGTTACGGGATCGGCTCCGCAAACGGAGGATGACAATGTCGTGTTGATTGGTTATTCTGGCGGCGCCCGTACCGATAGGATGGTCAGGGGCATGGCGGTGAAATCTGCCAATGTGCTCATGAAGGTCGAATCGGCCGCAATGGCTCCGGAAGCCGATGAAGTCACCGAAGAGGTGTCCGTCCGCAGCGATTTTTCTGCTACACTGGCGTTTGAACCCTTCCTGCGGACCGATGCCGAAGGAAAGGCGGAACTGAACTTCCGGACATCCGATAAACTCTCCACCTACGTGGTGGCGCTCTATGCGCATAACCCGCAGATGCAGAATGCGTTGCTGCGACGGGAGATGGTGGTGACCCTGCCGGTGAAGGTGGCGGTTGCCGAGCCGCAGGCGCTGCGGGTCGGGGACCGGTGGTCGGTCGCGGCGACGGTCTCTTCGGTTGCGGAGGTGCCCGTTACCGGTACGTTGTATTTTTATGACGCAGCAGCAGAAGGCTCCTCTTCGCAGAAAAATGCTCATCGGAGCGCTTCTGCTACTGCTGGAAAGAGCGTTACCGTTCCTCCGATGGGGTCTATAACCCAAATGGTTGAGGTGGCGGTTCCGGAGCGACCTGGGACGCTGGAGGTGAAGGTGGTATTTGTGGCCGATGCAGCGGAAGGACAACCTTCGTTCTCGGACGGCGTGAAGGTGAGCGTGCCGGTGCTTCCGGCCGTCCAGACCCTTACGGAGGCCCACTCGGCCGTTTTGCTGCCGGGTATGGACAAAGAAGCACTGCTGGCCCAAATCCGCTCGCAATTCGTGAACGTTTCCTCAATGGGTGCGGAATACCGGGAAATCTCCATCTTGGATATGATCCGGGAAGCCTTGCCGGACAAGGTGGAACCCCGGTCCGAAAATATCCTGGACCTCCTGGAAGCGTTATATGTCCGCAAAACCCTTGCTGCCCTCGTTCCCGGTCCGGTACCGGAAGAGGTTCGAGGAGCATATCCCCAATGTCCCTGCGACGAGGAGCCTTCCGGTACCGGTCGGGTGAGGGAAGGGGAGAAGCAAAAGCTGTCCGATGAAATGCTGGAGGAGAAAATCGGCGCCTGTCAGAACGAGGATGGCGGCTTCGGCTGGTTCCAGGGCATGCAGTCATCTCCTGTCCTCACGGCGGTAGTGCTGGAGTGGCTGGCCAGGATGCCGGAGCCTTCCGGTTTTGCGGCCTTCGTGCAAGCGATGGTTTGTGAGAATGCGGTTAAGTTCCTGGATGACAATCAGTTCAACTTGGCACGCCCCTTCTGGTGCGGCGGCATTTCAGATGAGCAGTACCTGTATATCCGGTCGATGTATGCCGAGGCTCCGTTCGCGGTGAACGTAACGGGCAGCCAGGCCGATTACAACAAACGGATGAAGGAATTCCGGAAATGGGCGAAAGTGTATCTGGTACCGGAGCGGGAACGCGGCCTGAATGGCCATATCCTGGACAAGGCCCGCCGGGTCCTTATCCTGCGCAACCTGCTTGCCAGCCCGGAAGGGATTGCTCTGGCAAAGACCTTCGGCGTATCTTTCGGCGCCAAAGCCAGGATGGAGGCCTCGGTGGAGGCCGATATCGCTTCGCTGCTGGAATATGCCGTGCCGCACAAAGACGGCGGCATGTACTATCCCAATGCCGTGATGCCGTTCCGCGGGCTCCTGGAATCCGAAGCATACGCCCACGCTTTGCTTTGCAGGCTGTTCTCCTCCGGACCGGGCAGCACGGATGCAACCCGACAAGTTGCGGACGGTATCCGGATCTGGCTGATGTTGCAGAAGGAAACGCAGCGGTGGGACGAAACGCCCGGTTTCGTGGATGCCATCGCCGCCGTACTGGCGGGCTCGGAAGAGGTGAAAGCCACCCGTGTGATTCTGATGGAACGCACCTATGAGAAGCCCTATGCCGATATCCGCCCGGCCGGAAACGGCTTCACCGTCGAACGGACATTCCAGCGCAGTGTAACGGTGGCCGGAAAAGTGAAATGGGAAGATCTCCAGCCGGGCGAGGTCCTGGCAAAGGGCGAAACGATTCGCTGCGAATATCGCATCTGGAACGGTGAAAACCGCAGTTTTGTGCGGCTGACGGCTCCGCGCGAAGCTACCTTGCGTCCGGTGAAGCAGCTTTCTGGAATGTACGGGTGGGGCATCCGTCCGTTATGGGTGAACGGCTGGTTTAGCTTCCAGCCCCGGGGTTACCGGGAGGTAAAAGCCGACCGGAGCATCTGGTGGTTCGATACTTATCCGGAAGAAAAGACCACCATTGCCGAAGAATTCTATGTTACCCAGACAGGAGTCTTTACGGCACCGGTGGTGGAGATGGAATCCCTCTATGCCCCGCACTACCGGGCCAATGCCGGTTTTGATGCGGCCGTGACGGCCCGGTAAGCCGCCTGGGCCTGTGCCATCTGCTCTTGGAACAGTGGGCTGGTCTGCAGGCGGGTATAGCCGATGCTGGCTGCGAGGCGGCTGTTGTCTACATCGCTCTGCCAGTGGGCGCCGGCGATCACCCGGCTCTCGCCGTACAGCCACGCGCGTGCATAAATCTTATTGGCCGCATCCGGATTGATTTCACTCAGTAACTGGGCGACCAGCCAACTGCGGATGGTATGGCCGGAGGGGTAACTGCCCTCGCCGCTCAGTTCTTCATCTTCGCCCGTGAAGGTCTTCTCGCCAAAGACCTCGAAAGGCCGCTTGCGGTGAAAATAGGCCTTGGGCGCTATCCTGATCTGGTCAACCGTCGCCAGACTGGTCTCCAGTACTTTCCATATTTCCGGTGTAGCCTCTTTTGAAATGACCATACCAAAGGGCTCGCAAAATTCGGCGATAAGGGCTTCATATGTCCAGACTGCATCCCGGCGCACCATGGCGGCGCGTTCCGGGTCCTGACGCTGCGTCTTGCCCCACAAATATCGCATAATATCGTAGGTGTAGGCGGCTGACAGCGAATCCGGCGGGGCAGGGAGGCATTGGATCAGGTCCGGCATCTCTTCTGTGGTGAAATAGGGTTCGACATTTTGAGCCCGAAGGGTAGCCTGGTCCAGTAGCAGGGTAGCCAGCAAGCTTATTCTCAGGAAAGTTTTGCGCATGTTTATATCATTTGTGACGACAAATTTACACTTTTTTTGAAAAATTTTAGTACCTTGTGTTGCAAGGTATTAAAAATTATTTATATCTTTGCATCGGAAAATATTTTAAATTCTTAAATATCTTGTAAAAAAATGAAAAAGGTAATGAATGCAAGCATCGGGGGAGCGGGTTTCCTGCTCGATGAAGATGCGTTCCTGCGGTTGCAGGCTTATCTCCAGGCTTTCCGTGAACGGCTGGCTGCCGGTTCCGGTCAGGTCGGTTACCAGGCCGGTGAGGTTATGGATGACCTGGAGGCCCGGATTGCCGAGTTGTTCCGTTCCGAAGTGGGCGTGAGCGGCCGTGTGGTAGATCTGGAACTGACCAATAAAGTCATCGCCCAATTGGGGATGCCGGATGGCGGTTCGTTTATGGACGGCGCAGGATCGGCCAAACAGGAAGGGAAGGGTCCCCGCCCGTTCTGGGAGAAGGGCGAATTGCCCCGCAAGTTGTACCGCGATCCGTATGACCGGATGATCGCCGGTGTGTGCAGCGGTCTGGCCCAGTATTTCGGACTGGATACGGCCCTTATCCGGGTTCTCATGGTGGTGCTGCTGGTTACGGGTACCGCTGGATTCTGGATTTATATTATTCTGTGGATCATCGCCCCGAAGGCCGAGACGGCGGCCCAGCAATGCGAGATGCGCGGCCTGCCCGTAACGGCGGAAAATATGGCCCGCTTCTCATCCTTCAGCCGCGAAGACAAGAAAAACAAATAATTGGACGGATATGGAAAACAATGTGGATAATGTCCGCTCGCAGATGCGGAAAGGGGTGCTGGAATACTGTATCCTATGCATCCTGAACAAGAAAGAAGCCTATGCTTCTTCGATGATTGATGAACTGAAGGCGGCGAACATGATTGTGGTGGAAGGTACGCTCTACCCGCTGCTGATCCGCCAGAAAAACCAGGGGTTGCTAACCTACCGGTGGGAAGAATCCACCCAGGGCCCGCCGCGCAAGTACTATGTGATTACGGACAAGGGCCGGGAGCAACTGGCCGGAATGGACGCCGCCTGGAACGAACTGGTAGAAACCATTGAAACCTTAAAAAAATGAAAGAGGTCGAACGATTGAGCATCGGAGGCTATGCCTTTACGGTGGAGCAGGATGCCGCAACGCTCCTGCGTGACTATATCGCCTCGCTGGAGAAGCATTATCTCCCGCAGGCGGACGGAAAGGAAATCATGGATGGCATCGAGGAACGGCTCGCGGAACTGTTGTCGGAACGGGGGCACGAAGTGATTGACCGGAGCGACGTGGAATCGGCGACGGCCGTCCTGGGTCGGCCGGAAGCCATCGACCGGGAGATGCCGGAAGAGGAAGGGGTGCCGGCGGTCGACGCGAAGGAGGCCCGGCAGCGCCGACCGCTGTACCGGGATATGGAAAACCACAAGATGGCGGGTGTTTGTGCGGGCCTGGCGGCCTGGTCCGGTGTTTCGGTGGCGGCTTTTCGCCTGTTGTTCGTGGTCCTGACCGTTCTGCCGGTCATCCTGCATTCCGATTGGTGCTGGTCCGCTCCGCTGGCCTATGTCATCCTATGGGTATGCGTTCCTGCCGCCCGGACGGTCCAGGAAAAATACCGCCAGCGCGGCGAGTCCCTGCACGTGGATGATATCCGCCAGACTATCCGCAGCGGACTGGGTGAGATGGAAGCGGCTGCGGTTGCCGTAGGACGTGCTCCCATCTGGAATTCCCTGCTGCGAGTTATTTGTGTGATTGTGGGCCTCTTCCTGCTGGTCATCGGGGCCTCCGGACTGATTCTGGGTGCTTTCGTGCTGCTTCATCCCCAGGCACTGGGCGTGGACCGGCTGGTGACGGAATGGCTGGCCCAGGTATCGTACGGAGCACCGTTTATGGCCCAGGCTGCCGCTAATGTGTGGATTCAAGGCCTGTTGCTGCTGGCTTTTTTCCTTCCCATGCTGGGCATGCTATATGCCGGCCTGCAACTGGTGTTCAATTTCCGGCAGCCGAAATGGCATCCCGGAACAGTTATCTTCATTCTCTGGCTTGTCGCACTGCTCGTGCTGGCCGCGCTGTTCATCATCTTGATCGTCAGCGGCCAATCCTCCGGTGAGTTCTGGTTGTAATCAGGCGAGTTCGATGCCGTGCGCGTGGCATTCCGCGCGCATAGCGTCGGGCCAGATGGATGCCTGGATCTCGCCAATGTGCGCTTTGCGCAGCAGAAACATGCACAGACGTGACTGTCCGATACCGCCGCCGATGGTCTGGGGCAGTTCCCCGGCCAGCAGGCGCCGGTGAAAGTAGAGATCCTTCTTCCAGGTCTGGTTCCGTTCCTCCAGCTGGCGCTCGAGGGCGGCCGCATCGACCCGGATACCCATGCTGGATACTTCGAAAGCACTCTCCAGCACCGGATTCCATAAGAGAATATCTCCGTTGAGGCCAAAGTGGCCTTCTCCGTCGGGCGTGCTCCAGTCATCGTAGTCTGCGGCACGTCCGTCGTGGATGGTACCATCGGAAAGTTTGCCGCCGATGCCGATCACGAAAACGGCCCCATACTCCCGTACGATGGCGTTTTCGCGTTCTTTCGGGCTCATGCCCGGGAAGCGCTGCAGCAACTCCTCCGCATGGATGAAATAGATCTCCTCGGGCAGCAGGGGAGTCAGGTACGGAAACTCTACATACAGTTTGTTTTCCGTTACCTTGATGGCCTCGTAGATGCGGCGGACGGTCTGTTTCAGGTAGGCAAGGGTGCGCTGCTGCGGGGTGATGACCTTTTCCCAGTCCCACTGGTCCACATAGATGGAGTGGATGTTGTCCAGATCCTCATCGGGCCGGAGGGCATTCATGTCCGTGTAGATGCCCCTGCCGGGAGCAATGCCCAGTTCACCCAGTTTCAGGCGTTTCCATTTGGCCAGGGAGTGCACGACTTCGGCGCGTGCCTCGTCCATCCCCTTGATGGGGAAGGCGACCGGCCGCTCGACGCTGTTCAAATCGTCATTGATACCGGTGCCGCTGAGAACGACCATGGGGGCCGTGACGCGCAGCAGCGCCAGTTGGGCGGACAGGTTCACCTGGAACATGTCCTTGACGGTTTTGATGGCTTTTTCGGTATTCTCGGTAGATCCAAGCAGGTTGCGGTAACCGCGGGGCAGATAGAGTGACATATTACAAGGCGGCGTATTTGGCGGCCTGTTCCCGAATCAGGTCGGTATCGTTGAAATAATCGATTTTCATGGCTTTGCGCACATCGGCCAGGGTGGTCGCGGCGGCGGCGCGGGCCTGCTCGCAGCCCTTGCGCAGGATTTCATAGACGGCAGGGATGTCTTTCTCGAATTCTTTGCGGCGCTCGCGGATGGGGTCGAGTTCGGCATTCAGGATGCGTTCGAGGAAGTTCTTGACCATGACGTCGCCCAGACCGCCGGCACGGTACTGTGCCTTCACTTCGTCCAGGTTGTGGAAATCGAAACTGGCCTTCTTGCCATGGAAGCAGTCACCGAACAGGTCGAAATGCCCGGGTTTGCAGAAGGCGTCCAGGTAGGTGAAGACCGCATTGCCTTCCACCTTGCCGGGATCGCTCACCTGCAGGTGGTTGGGGTCGGTAAACATGCCGCGGACCTTGGCTTTCACTTCTTCGGCGGTGTCCGACAGATAGATGCAGTTGCCCAGCGATTTGCTCATCTTGGCCTTGCCGTCGGTGCCGGGCAGGCGCAGGCAGGCTGCATTATCGGGGAGCATGATATCCGGTTCCACCAGAACCGGACCGTAGATACTGTTGAAACGGCGGACAATCTCGTTGCACTGCTCCAGCATGGGTTTCTGGTCTTCGCCAACGGGAACGGTGGTGGCCCGGAATGCCGTAATGTCGGCCGCCTGGGAGATGGGATAGGTGAAGAATCCCACGGGCAGGCCGCGCTGGTTGTCATTCTCTCCTTCCTCGCCCACGTGGAAGCCGCGCTGGGCCATTTCGTTCTTGACGGTCGGATTGCGCTGGAGCCGCTGGACGGTAACCATGTTCATGAAATAGAAAGACAGTTCGGTCAGCTCCGGAATCTGGCTCTGGATAAAAAGGGTTACCTTGGACGGATCCAGCCCCACGGATAAGTAATCCAGGGCGACCTCAATCACGTTCTGACGGACCTTTTCGGGATTGTCTATGTTGTCGGTGAGGGCCTGTGCATCGGCAATAAAGACGAACATCTGCTTGTAGTCGCCTGCATTCTGGAGTTCGACGCGTCGGCGAAGCGAACCCACATAATGTCCGATGTGGAGGCGTCCGGTAGGACGGTCACCGGTTAAGATGATTTTTTCTGACATACGTTTCCAGTCTTTTCGATAAATACAAGGTACAAATATCGTTATTTTTTTTGAGAAGAAAGGATGATTTCTTATTTTTGCGGAAGAACTTAACAAATTATATTATGAGTACCCTCTCAGAAAATTTCATCAAGAGTTTCATGGCCGCAATCGAGGCCAAGAATCCCGGGGAACCCGAGTTCCATCAAGCAGTTAGAGTTGTGGCGACCTCGTTGGCCGACTACATCGTTGACCGTCCGTATCTGGTCGATCAAAAGATCCTTGAACGCATCGCGGAGCCGGAACGTGTGGTCATTTTCCGCGTTCCGTGGCTGGACGATGATGGAAACGTGCAGATCAACCGCGGTTTCCGTGTGCAGATGAACAGCGCCATCGGCCCCTACAAGGGCGGCATCCGTTTCCATCCCTCGGTAAACCTGTCCATCATGAAGTTCCTTGCCTTCGAGCAGACCTTCAAGAATGCCCTTACCACCCTGCCCATGGGCGGTGCCAAAGGCGGTTCCGATTTCAATCCCCGCGGCAAGAGCGACGAGGAAGTGATGAAATTCTGCCAGAGTTTTATGACCGAACTCCAGCGCCACGTCGGCAAGGACACGGATGTGCCGGCCGGTGATATCGGCGTAGGCGGCCGTGAAATCGGGTATCTCTTCGGCCAGTACAAGCGTATCCGCGACGAGTTCGGCGGCGTGCTTACCGGAAAGGGCCTGGCCTGGGGCGGCAGTCCGCTTCGTCCTGAGGCGACGGGGTACGGCCTGTGCTATTTTACCGAGGCCATGCTTGCAACCCGCGGCACTTCGTTCGAGGGCAAGACCGTGGCCGTTTCCGGTGCCGGCAACGTGGCCCAGTATGCCGTAGAAAAAGCCATCGCCCTGGGTGCCAAGGTGGTGACCATGTCGGATTCCGACGGCTTCATCTATGATGCGGACGGAATCGATGCCGGGAAACTGGCTTATGTCAAAGAACTGAAGAACGTGTATCGCGGCCGTATCCGCGAATACGTCCAGAAATATCCCACGGCAACCTATACGGCCGGTCAGCGGCCCTGGAGCGTGCCTTGTGACATCGCCCTGCCTTGCGCGACGCAGAATGAAATCTCCCGCGAAGAGGCTCAGACGCTGGTCGCCAATGGCTGTATCTGTGTCGCCGAGGGAGCAAATATGCCGTCTGAACCGGGCGCAATCCAGGTCTTCCAGCAGGCAGGCCTGCTCTATGCCCCCGGAAAGGCGTCCAACGCCGGTGGCGTGGCTACATCCGGATTGGAAATGACCCAGAACTCCATGCGTCTGCGCTGGACCCGCGAAGAAGTGGATGCCCAGTTGCGCCGCATCATGGGCGATATCCATGCGGCCTGCCTCCAGTACGGTACGCGCGAGGACGGTACGGTGGATTATGTAAAAGGCGCCAACGTAGCCGGCTTCATCAAGGTGGCCGATGCCATGATGGCGCAAGGTTTGGTTTAAAATGTCATTGGGAAGGAAATTCAAACCCGGATTATTTTTAAAGGTTATCGTAGCCATCACCCTCGGCGCTTTGCTGGGGATGGTGGCTTCTGAGCCTTTGGTGCGGGTGTTCAAGACGTTCAACGTCCTGTTCGCCCAGGTGCTCAAGTTCATCATTCCGCTCATGGTGCTGGGCCTTGTGACCCCGGCCATCGCCCATGTGGGCAAGGGAGCGGGGAAGATGCTCCTGGTGGTGCTGGGCATCGCCTACCTGAGTACCATCTGCTCGGGCTTTTTCGCCCATATCTGTGCTTCGAATGCCTTCCCGTTATACCTGAATGCCGGCGAACTGTCTCCTTCCGCCGTGTCGGCAAAGGATTTCCAACCTTATTTTGATCTGAAGATCCCGCCCCTCTGCGATATCCTGACAGCCCTGCTGCTGTCGTTCATGGTGGGGGTGGGCATCATTTTTACCCGCTCGTCCGCCCTGCAGAAGGGCTTTGACGAGTTTGGCGCCATCGTGAAACTGACCATCGAAAAAGCGGTGATTCCGCTGCTTCCGTGGTATATTTTCACGATGATTTGCGAGATGAGCGCGAAGGGTGTGATTGCGGTTGTGCTGGGTAGCGGATTCAAAATCATCCTCACCGGCATCGTCCTGTCTGTCTGTTATCTTTTCATCCAGTATTGCGTAGCGGCGGCCATCGCCCGCAAGAACCCGTTTAAATGCCTGTGGAACATGCTCACAGCTTATTTGACAGCCTTCTCGGTCTGTTCCTCCTCGGCAGTGATTCCGGTGACGGCAGCGTGCACGCGCAAAAATGGCATCCGCGATGAAATCGTGGATTTCACGATTCCGCTCTGCTCCACGGTGCACATGTGCGGCTCCACCATCAAACTGGCGGTGTCGGCCATCGCGGTGGCGTATCTGACCGGAACCCCGCTCCCGCTGGCAGTTTATGCCCATTTCGTGCTGATGCAGGGCATCGCCGCCGTGGCTGCGCCCGGGGTGATGGGCGGTGTGCTGATGGCATCGGTGGGCCTGCTGGAATCCATCATGGGCTTCACCCCGGACCAGACGGCCCTGGTAATGACCCTGTACCTGGCGCTGGACGGTTACGGACCGGCCTGCAACGTAACGGGAGACGGTGCCATCGCGCTGATCATCGACCGACTTTTCAAACCCCAAACCCATGCGTAGGATATTGCTTTCCCTGGCGGCCCTGTTTTTCGCGGGGCTTGCCGGTCATGCCGTGCCCATGAAGGCCCGTGTGATCCAACCCCTGTTTGCCCAGGACCAGGCCGGTCTGGACAAAAGTTTCGAATGGACGCTCCGGGAACTGGAGCGCTGTGACGCTTCCCTGGACATCGTGGTGCTACCGGAGTTCAGCGAGGTTCCCGGAAAGACCTCTTATGAGGGGTTCCTGGAAACGGTCCATCGCTATGGCCCGACGCTGCTGGACGAATGTGCCCGGACGGCCCGGCGCTGCAGTACGCTGGTGTTTGTAGGGGCTATTGACACCAGTTGGGAAGTGCCGCGCAATGCCCTCTTTATCTTTGGACGGGACGGCTCCCTGCTGGGAAAGTATTACAAACAGCATCTGACGGCAGGGGAGTGGCAGAAATACGGCCTGGACAAGTCTTATACCGAGGAGTGGTCCGAGCCGATGATCCTGGATATCGAAGGGGTCCGTTATGCCTTCCTAATCTGCTACGATTTTTATTTCTATGAGGCTTATGCCAACATCGCCCGCTGGAAACCCGATGTGATTATCGGCAGTTCGCACCAGCGGAGCGATCCGCACCACGTGCTGGATATCATTGACATGTTCTGCGCCTACAATACCGGGGCTTATCTGGTCCGGGCTTCCGTATCCATGGGGAAGAAGTCCAAAAATGGCGGCTGCTCCTGCGTGGTGGCTCCTACCGGGAAAATCCTCGGCAACCTGTATTCGAAGGTGAAGAGCCTGGATGTGACCTTCGATCCGCACGAAAAGTATCGGAAACCGGCCGGGTACGGCAATCCGCCCGCCCTGCATTCGGAATATATTGAAATCGGCCGCCGGCCGTGGAAATATCGTCCGGGCGGAAGCGCCATCGTCCCGCCGCTGTCGGAAGCACCGGCGCAGCGGTCGTATTTCTATAGTGATGATTTGGGCGAGCTTGGCGCCGCTGTGGCTACGGGAACCCAGGAAATCGGTTTCAGCCTGGATGCGTCAACCGACTGGGAGCCGGTTCTGCGGGCCATCCTGCAGAAACTATCCTGCCACGCCATCATGAACATTCATCTGAAGGGCGTCTGGACCGAATCCGCCCGCGAGCGGTTGCTGGAAGTCATTGACCTGTATGATGCCCGCCAGCATGTCTATTTTACATCCCCACTTTAGGCCATTTGTCCAGGCCGTTGTAGAGCAGGCCGTCCTTGACTACGAGAAATTGCACCGTCTGGCTTCCTTGCCGGATGGTGATAACGCTCTTGTTTAACGTATAGGGATACATGGCAGGCGTGCCATAGAAGGATACGTTGCCGATGGTCCCGCCGGCGTTGAAAGAATAAAGCTTTTCTTTTCCATTGGCATAAGGGCTCCCATCCTGTGCCAGATCAGCCAAATAGAAGGACAATTGCTTCTCGTCCGAGATGCGAAGGAAGGAACAATAGACGAAATCGCCATCTTCTCCCACGCAAACAAGGCCGTCTTCGTTCACCGCTACCTTTTCATTTTTGAAATCGTCGGCGGAGTAAACCTTTTCGGTATAGAGCCCGAAATAGTCCTTGCTGTTTTCGGAGCTGTCTTTGCCGCAGGAAACCCATGCCAGCAGGCTGGCACAAATCAGAAGAAGGAAACCTTTTGTTTTCATATCCTGTTCTATTTTGGATGTTCGGGAAACAAAATTAACAAAACTTCTTGAATCCTTATCGGGAAGGGACTCGTTTTTTCCTGTTTTTTGTGCCGATGGCGTCTTCGCTAACGCCTGAGGGTATGCCGAATGATGTGTGAGTTACGAAGCGTATACTTGTGGGTTAGTGTGAGTATGTGCGGGCAATGGGACAATTATCGAGCCATTTTTGAGGATTTGATGGAGGTGTATCTACTTGGAGTTCAGATGGTTGATATCGCCTCTCCAATCAACGCTTTGACATCCGGCCAGCTAAGCTCTTCAAACATGACAGGCATGGGATCGGCCTCAGCATCCTCAAAGTAAGATATGCTCTTCAAGGCAATAAATATCGAACCGTCAGGATACTTCTGAAGGTAGAGTTCAAGGAGTTCCTTCAATGAAAATTGCTTCAGAAGGAAATACAGATCGATGAAATCTTTCTTCGTCCCTCGGCCGATGATTGCCGCCACTTTCATAGCCGCAATATCCTTCACTCCGGCAAGCCGAATCACGTCGTCCTGGACAGGAGAACCAATCCAATCGTATTTGTAATTGACGAGATCTACTTTAACGCCGTCAATCAGATAGATATGGATGTTCTTGGATTCCTTGACGATGGAGACCTCATGATGCTCACGTAATATATCCTGAATCTCATCAGATGTCTCAGGGATCGTGCCGAAGAAATCCAGATCCACCGATCTGCGATGCCCCAGTTGCAAAGCCAAAGCAGTGCCGCCAACCAGACGACACTCTTTCAGTAAGTCCAAAGTCTGCAGGTCTTTCAGAAGTTGGAGTGTTGCGGGATAGATTGTCTGATATTGTAGCATCGGAACTGTTCAATGGGGGTTCTGGAAACGGTGCTGATAAAAGAAAGAGCTTTTGCGTCGAGTGTTCTCAGTTTCTTGGCGGTATCGACGATACTATCAAGACCATAATATGCGAGCAGGTGTTTCCAGTCCTCATATTGGCCATACTCCAGCACTCTCTGAACTATGAACGGTGCATTGACAGTAGGATCGATAGAATACCGGTCCACATCCCAGAAGATGTAGTCCGAAAAACCTTGTATGCACTCTTTCTTTGACATATCTTCGCAAATATACACAAAAGAAACGAAAAACTCCCTTAAATGGGGAGTTTCGTGCGGGCAATGGGACAATTATCGAGCCGTTTTTTGAAGGCTATTATACGGTTTATCTATTTGGTGTTCGGTCTCATTGCTCTTCTTGATTCTTGTTGCCATATAGTGGACTGTCGGGTTCCGCGACAAATCTTAATGCCGACTCATGATACTCATAGCCGTCCACATGGCTTAATGCATCTCTGACCAGATTCAAATCAAGGCATTCTTCCAATTTGGAGATGGTGTCCAAAGTCAGATTCTCTGAACCTTTAAGTAGTTTAGAAACATACTGCGGGGAGCATTTCATCTTTTCCGCAAGTTCTTTCTGGCTCATTTTGAGCTCCTCCAAACGATGCATGACCGTTAGGGCTATGAAACCGGAATAGCGAAGCCAACGGCGGTTCTCCCGTCGCCATTGGGCTTTCTCTCTCCAATTGGTTTTGACCTCATGCTTTTGTAGCACAGAGATTTCTTTATCCGTTGCTTTCTTCATCATAGTCTTCAAATCCGTTGTAATCAAATATACCCTGAGATAACAGATAGTCGCGTACTTTGTTTAGCTTATGGAGTTCCTCCAGAGTATGTTCACGCTCTTGCATGGTAGCCGTTAGTTTATTGGCTCCCCCGGTAATGATGTATCGGCCAGATTCCAGTCTGATGGCATATAGCCGTAGCCAGGATGCATGGGTGTGATATTGCCCCTTTGCTTTTTCTCTTCCCAGCAAAACTTCCGACAATCTGGTATTTTCCAATGGCCGGAACAACTCATCCAGATTTGCATCCGGGTCTATGTCCATGATAAGGCATTCCAAATCATTGGCGTCATCGACTGTATCGAACACAGCGCGGTCTATATCCGTGATATGGAAGAAGGAAGACAAGTCCTCTACATGTTTCATAAAAAACGCTCTTAACCATTCATAATCATTCCATTGCGTAAACACTCTCTCCAAAATGTTTACAACGTCTCCATCATACATCACAGCCCACAGCCGTCCGTTGTCAAGTATTCTTTCAAACCTCATATCATGTACTTTTTGCAAAAGTAATACAATTATCTCAGTTAATCAACTTTTAGGTTGATTATTTGTAAAAAGGTATAAGAAAACGAAAAAG
>OCTW013385827.1_pt1 | contig 87297 bp, 84 predicted proteins | sample 1539671 | NCBI WGS metagenome assembly OCTW01 (sample SAMN02144230, study PRJEB22623) | gut metagenome | biome: sheep rumen | host: Ovis aries | place: New Zealand | reverse complement strand
CATAATCAATCGATGTTTTAAAAACATCTGGCTTGAATCACAAATGATTCATGTTGCATTGTTTAGTTTTCAAAGAACAACTTTGTCTTTTCAGAATCGTTTGTTTTTCCATTCCTTAAGACATCTATTATTTTATCGCAGCCCGTTCAGTTTATCAAGAGATTTTTAAAATTTCTTTTTTGTCTGAACTCGAAACTCTTCGCTTTCAGATGCTTGCCAGTCAAGGCTTCTCATCTGTCCGCTCCCGTGTCTCTCGCAGCGACTTGTATTATATTACACGCTTCGCCCCTGCTTGTCAACACCTTTTTTGAAAAAATGATAAAAGAAGACGAGCAGCTGTGGGATGAACAGCTGCTCGTCTTCTTTGGGAAAGAATCATTTATCTTAGAGAGAAATGGAGGAAGTGGGATTCACTTCACGTCTTGTAGAGAAGCCCTTGGGGATATCGGCTTTCCCTATCGACAATTGCATTGTAACAGGGCAATCTGAAAAACATCTCAACTTATCTGAAAAATACCTGATTCCAGCAATTTTTTTCGACAGTCATTGCCTGAGCTGGATGCTGCTGATGATCTTGTCGGCAAGTTTTCCCTGATCGTCCTCGTGTTCTTTCGGATAGGCGAAGGCAACGAACCAGTACTCCTCAGGCAATGGCAGGAAGACGACCTTGATGACTTCGTTCTCGCCGCGCATCTTGCACTGAACGGTCGTGACACTCGCATCCTTGCCTGATATCGTGATGCTCTTGGTGTCGCGCGAACTCTCACGGGCCTTAGCATTCTGCTCAAAGGCAGTCAGATAGCCGTCGAGCGCTTTCTGCTCAAACGTTGCCTTGCTTGCCGCATCGTTCTTCAGCTTATCGGCATTCATGACGTACATCGTGAACTGCATCAGGTGGAAGTCCATGCCCTTGGCCTGCGTGATGCGGCTGTCTGTGATGGACTTGACATAGTCGTTCGACTTCGCTGTCTCTTCCTTCGGCTGCTGCTCGAGCGTGAACGGCAGGTCCATCTGCAAGCTCGTCACGCCGCCCTTGACTTCCTGCGATGTCAGCTTTGCCTGACCGCAGCCGAGCAGCAGTGCGGCCATGGCAACGACTAACAGGCTCACGGCAATGATTTTCTTCATGCTATTCCTCTTTTCTTCAATCGACTGATACAGATTGATGCTTTTGATGCCAAGGATATTATAGCATGATTACGGCAGTCCGAGACAGCCCCACCGACAAAAGTGCTGCCGAGTGCTAAAAAGTGCTAAATGCGCGTTACCTCATCAGGTAGTCCTCGAAGTTCTGTGCCTTGCGATAATCGTAGACGACACCGTATTGGAGCCAACTGTCGATCGAGGCGATGACGATGTTCATGATGGTATGGGCACTCAGGGCGAAGTTGCTGATCTCGCAGATCTTGATGGCCTCGCCCGTCCGGACGTGCTCGAACATGATGGTGATCTCATAGGCACTGCAGGTCAAAAGGTAGAGGTTGCCCGTGCTCTTCTCCTTCAAGGACATGTAGTGCGCGTCCTCTCCATCGCGCGGCACAAAACCGAACTGCTGGAAGCGCTCGATGAGCTGCGGCTCCGTCTCGCGGTGGAACTTTGCATTGACGGCATCACGTTTGGCTTCAAGCTCGGTGAATAATGGAAAACTGATCATAAAGCATCCTCCTCGCATATACACGGCGTGAACTGGATTGAGCTACTGCATCATGTGGAGATAATGAAAAAGACACGCAGGGAGCGTAGCCGCTTCGTTGCGTGTCTTTATATTTTGCATTATATCACAGGCGAGCGATATCATCAAGACAGTATACAGCATATTGCCTGGATCCTTCGTCATTGGTCCGCTTTATCGGATGCGGCATCCATCCGTTCATCGGGAACGAGGATCACATAGAAGATGCGCCCGTAGAAATCGCTCTGGACGAGGCGGCCGCGATCGATGACCCAGCGCACTCTGCCATGCTTCGTGACGATGCGGTAGTTTACGGCATCGTTGGCCTTCTCCCGCTTGTTCAGGTTGCAGGCGTAGACCTGCTGCCAGATGCTCGTGTCCACCTGCTCATAGTCATCAGGATGGACGATGCCGCGGAATCTGCGCTTCGTGTAAGCGAGGAGGTCATCGAGATCGTCACACTCGAACAGGGAGATGAGTTCCTGATTGGCAAAGAGGATCTCCTCGCTCTCTGCATCGTAGATCAGGATGGAAGCTGGCAGATTGAAGACGACATCGCGCAGCGAGAAGCCCATCTGCACGCGGCGCGTCGCCGCCATGCCCTGTACATAGCGGCAGCAGCCGTTCTTGCCGCGCAGCTTGACCATATAGAGGGCCGTATCGGCATCGCGCAGCACGTCGAGCGGGGACTTACCATCTGCCTGATTGGCGGCATAGACAGCATATCCCATCGAGATGGTGTACTGATAGACCATCTGCTTGTAGTTGAACTCCTTCTTGAGGCTGACAAAGTCGCGCACCATGCGCTCAGCCGCGGGTATGGTGCGCGTCGGCAGCACGATGATGAATTCATCACCGCCGTTGCGGGCTAAGACGGCCTCGCGCGGAAAGAATACGCGCATGATAACAGCGAGGTGACGCAGCGCTTCATCGCCGATCCTGTGGCCGAAGATATCGTTGATGAGCTTGAAGTCATCGATGTCAAGCTGCACAAAGATTGCCTGATCCATCTTATCCTGATTGAGTCTCTCCTGGATCACGGACTCGAGACCGTGGCGGTTGAGCAGCCCCGTGAGCTGATCTGTCATGGCCAGACGGCGCAGACGTTTCTGCCTATCGCGCATGTAGAGCAGAACGTATGTCAGCACCGTCAGCATGATCAAGGTCAGGAAGCCGAGAGTGACAGCCGTGCTCAGGGGGCCCATGACCTGCCAGCCGTCTTTCGGGGCGACCTGCATGTGCCACTGGCAGCCGCCGTAAGAAAAGGTGTAGCTGACGGGGTCAGTCGGCGGTACATCAGACTCCAATATGGTCACATAACCATCATGGCTGACCCCCGTCTTCTCGAGTCGATAGGCCAAGCCAGATTGATCCAGATTGGCAACTGTCTTGGCGAAGATGTCCGGCACCTTGACGAGGACATTTGCAAATCCCCACAATGATTCCTTGTCACCCGCCGTATGCAGGAATACTGGATTTACGATAGCCATGACCATCCCGCCGCCTGTCGTCTCTATCGGCCCTATCACGGCAAAAGCATGCGCCTGCAGGCTGTACTGCATTGCTAGCTTGCGCTTGGGTTCAGCAAAGATATCGTACCCAAGTGCACTGCTCCGCGAATCAGGATAAACAGCCGCAACCACGCCATTCGGCGCGAGCAGGATACTGTCAAGGGGGATATCTGTACGGCTAGCGACAATCTCCATCACATGTCCGAGGCCCTCTGCCGATTGATTCTGGCTGTTGCCGATGGTCAGTGCCAGCGCCTTGACGATAGACTCTCCCTCCGAGAAGTCCTGCTGGAGTTCATCGGCAAAAACGACAGCGTCGAGGCGGCAATGCTCGCGCAGGGACAAGATGCGCTTTGTGTAGAGATCCTGCAGCATGACCCCCCAGCACAGGAGTCCAATCAGGAATACGCAGGCCGTGATGATGATGTTCTTGGACTGCTGCCTGCTCTCACTTAGCTTCATGCATCGTTCCTCCCTTTGTCCCGGATGATGATTCTTCTGCTGGCATCTAGCGCTGCCCGTCCTCCTGCACAGAAACGATCCGCGTCTCCAGCGCAAATCCCTATCCAGCCTCTTTGACGTCATTTGCACTGTCGGACCAGCCAGATAACACGATTTGTTCTTGCATTCATTATAAGTGTATATATACGACAAGAGCGGGGCTCTATCCTTCTAGAGGCCCGCTCTTTTTCGCAAATCCGGCTCAATGCTCTCCCATGCTGCGTACATCACCAGGGCTGCGGTGTCATCGGTGTGATGACGCCGAAGGTATAACCCTTCGCCTTGAGGATGCGGATGATCTCTGGCAGTGCCTTGACGGTCTCCTCATGGCCCTCGGAGCAGTGCATGAGGATGATGGCCGCATGCGCTGCCACCGGCTTGTCGGTCTGACTGTCGATGTTGTCGATGAAGTCCTGCGCGACCGGATGGTTCGGCGCTGCATCGGCCGAGCTGACGTTCCAGTCATGCTCGACGTAACCGCTCGCCTTGAGCGCCGGATCGTATGCCTTCGTGAAGTGACCAATAACGCCGCCCGGCGCACGCAGGATCAGAGGGCGAACACCGAGGATGCCGTGGATGATCTCGTCGGTGCGTTCCATCTCAGAGAGGAATGTCTCCGGCGAGACGTAGAGTTTCTTGTAATCGTGATCGTAGCTGTGATTGCCGATGGCATGGTGCTCTGCATAGATGCGCTGCAGGACATCGGGATGGAGCTCTGCATGCTGGCCCGTCACATAGAAGGTCGCCTGGACGCCGTTCTCCTTGAGGATGTCGAGGATGGCAGGCGTGTTCTTCTCGTCGGGGCCGTCGTCAAACGTCAGGTAGACGACCTTGCCCTCTTTATACGGCGTGAGATCTGGCATGGTCGTCGTCAAGCCTTTCGCACGGCGCTCCGAGAGCGTGTACTTGTCGTAGACAGGTATCGTCGGGTCCGTCATCTGCAGGTTCGAGAAAGCATCGTCAACAATGACGCAGGAGGATCCTGCACGGGATGATGACTCAGCAACATCTGCAGAAGAAGATGATTCCGGGCTCTCCGCCTGCTGCCGGCCGCAGCCCGCGAGCAGCGATATGCTCGCCAGCAAGACGATGCTCCCCAGTATCAGCCGCCTGACAAGACCGGTTGCCCCGCCAATCCTGTCCATGGTTTTTTCCTTTCTCATCTGCGCTCTGCTCTCCATGATCCTCATGCTCTTTCACCCTCCTTTCCTGCTGGATTTCCGGATGCCTCTTTCACGGCTGCATCTTCCGCTTCTTCCTTTTCCCTTTGCACAGGCTGAACGTTTCCACTGCCTGCTCCAGATACGCCATAAGAAGCCTCCATCTTGGCCATATACTTGGCCATGTACTTCTCCTGCAGGGACTCGATGCGCGCGGCATATTCGGCCTTGACCGCGAGCACGGCCGACTGGCGCTCATTCTCTGCCTTGAGGAGCAGCATGTGCTTCTCCTGTGTGTACTGTGCTTCAAGCGCGTCGGTGCGCGCCTTCATCTGCTGCTCTCTGTCATCGAGAGCTGCGCGGAGCTCTGCCACCTGCTTCTCGGCCTGCTCCTTCGCATGCTCTGCTGCCATGAGGCTGCGCTGCAGTCCATCCGCCTTTTCCTGGATTTCCTTTGCAGCCGCTGCCGCATCGCGGCAGGCCTCAACTTCCTGTTTCAGGGCCGCGAGCTGCTGGGCCTGCAAGGCATTGAGCCGCTCCTTATCGGCCAGTGAGTCTGCCTGCGCCTTGGCCGCGAGACGCGCCTCCTCCTTGACATGGCCAAGTTCCCGCGTGAGCTTCTCCAGCTCTTCGCGCAGCGTCTTTGCCTGTCCCTGTTGCTCCTGGGCGCGCAACTCTGCCTCTTTTGCCCTCTTGGCGGCCATCTCGGCACGCGTCTTCTCGGCCGCGAGGTCCTGCTGCTGCGCCGCGAATTTCTTGGTGAATTCCTGGCGGATGCGCTCTTCCGCATCCGCATTGACCGTCAGCGCATATGTGAACGCCTCTGAGACGCGGTTGAGCAGGCTCTGGAACTCCTTGACTTCCATGCCGCGCTCCGGCAGCGCTCCGATGGCTTTCTGCTGCATGTAGAGATTGGCGAGCGTCTGGAAGGTCCCATCCCAGGTCAGGTTGAGCTCCTCACAGATTTTCTGGAGCTTCTCGCTCGTCTCCGGCTCCATCTTATACGTCTTGACATTTGCCATACAATCACCCCGCAAGATTTATCTGCCCCTCTAGTATATCGCTTTCGCGCCGAATCTGCAAAGAGACCTGCCGCAGTGCAGCAGGTCTCTTCCGTCTCGATATAAAAGCAGGGATCAGTCCCAGCCGAGCTTCTGGCGCTGTGCCTCGATGTCTGCGACGATCTCCTTGCCGAGAGCGATCGGGTCGACATTGACGTGCATGGCAGAGCCGAGCAGCTCTCTCGTATCACGCTTGAGGAAATTCTCCACATTCGTCGAGCCCTGGACAGGCGGCTCGACACAGTGGTAGGAGTCAACGCCGAACAGGCGGAAAGCCAGCGAGGCGTCGAGGCCCTTCTCGTTCGACCACTCAGGACTCGAGAAAGCGTACGGCATGTCCTTGATGGCCTCGCCAGCGACGGCCGCGATGCCGCCGAAGATGGCAGACGAACGCGTGTTGTCGACGCATTCGCCAACATGCCAGACAGGAGGCAGATCGTGTTCCTTGAGGAAGGCCTTCAGCGAAGCGCCGGCCTCCTCTGCCCCGTCCTTGCTGCAGAGTCCCATCTTGAGCAGCGGGAACGAGGCGCAGCCATTCGTCAGGATCAGGATATTGTTCTGGATCAGCGTGCGCGCGACATCGAGCGTAGCGCGCTCGTAGACGACGCGCGGATTCGAGCAGCCGACGATGTTGCAGATGCCGCGGATGCGGCCGTCCTTGAGCGCTTCGTAGAGGCCCTTGAAGCCATCGAACTGCTCGGCGACGTTCTCCGCCGTGAAGCCAACCTCAGCCGTGACCTCGTACTTCGGGATGTGCACGGGAATGTCGCGGCGCTCCGCGAAGCTCTCGATGGCGCGTGTGACAATCTTGCGCGCAATCTTCTCGGTATCCTCGACGTTCGAATGATGATGGTCGTAGGCATAGTGCTCCGCGCCCGGCAGGCGGGCATTCTCCGACGTCGTGACGACAGTCGTCTTGAAGCAGCGGGCCACATCCATGATGGCCGGGTAGACATCCTGGACGTCGGCGCACCAGAGGTCAAGTGCACCTGTGCCGAGCACGAGCTCAGCGCCGACAGCATTCGAGAGTGGGATGACGCCCTCGTAGCGGTACATGGCCGCAAGGCAGGAGCAGCAGACGCCGTAGAACTGGATGCCCTCTGCGCCATGCGCCTTGGCGAGCTCGATCATCTCCGGCGTGCGGCCGACGCGGACAATCTCGCTGACGAGTGTCGGCAGGTGGCCGTGCACGGCGATGTTGACCCAGCCCTCCTTGAGCGCGCCGATGTTGACCTTCGAGGTCGCGCGGTGGCCATTGCCGAAGAGCACATCCGTGCCGATGTTCGCCGCGACGACACCCGTGAAGCAGAATGCGAGACCGCAGCGCAGGAATTCCTGCATGAGGCTCTCCCAGTCACCGTCCGTGCCGACAGCCGTGCGGTGATAGGCGTCAAAGACCTCGTTGTAGGCGCTGATGGGGATGATGTCGAGCTTGTCCCAGACATCCTGGCGCTCTTTTGGCGCCATCGCGCGGATGGTCTTGTAATCATCGGGGACAGCGCGGCTCAGGTCCTCGAGCAGGATATCCGCCAGCTCGCCCGTGAGCTCTCGGGCCGATTTTCCCTCCGTCTCGAGGCCAAATGCCTTCGATACCGTGCGGAGCTTCTTCTCGCCGAGGATTGGCAGCTTGAGGCGCCCCTCTGCGACGAACTTCATCGAGAGCAGGAGCTCGCGGGCATGTGCGCCGTGCTGGGCGACGCCTGCAGCCGCACTGCGCAGCAGGTTGCGGGCCACGATGACATCGGCATCCGCACCGCAGACGCCGCGCGGACTCTTCTTCGTGATCTTGCAAGGCCCCATATTGCAGTTCTTGCAGCAGACGCCGGCAAGGCCGAACGTACACTGCGGCTTCTGCTGGTCGAAGCGATCGAAGATTGTCTCGTGGCCGAGCTGCCCGAGGTACTTGATCATCTCGCGCACAGCCGGGTCCGGTGTCTGCTCGAGGACATCCTCTTTCGAGGCAAATGTCTTGCGATAGGCGGCGACAGCCGTCATGTAGTCGTTGACGCCGATCTCGTGATGCTCGCCCGGCGCATGGACGTGCGTGCGCCAGTCCGGATGCTCACCCGGCTTCAGCGGGCCCTCCTCGTGATGGTGGTGGTGATGGTGATGACCGTGCTCGTGGTCATGCTCATGATGATGCGTGTGTTTCTCTTCCGCCATAATACCCTCCTGTATCCTGCTCTCCAGATTAATATCAGTAAAACATATATAAATGGTATATTTTCTTATTTCCTATCATACTGGCTCCTCGCGCTTTTGTCAAGCCGCGGCATGGAAACGCGCGGCCGCACTGGTGATGCCGAAACGCTGCAATACGAGCGCGATGATGAAGTTCAGCACGAAACAGCCTGCAAAGAAGAGCAGCGGGATCGTGTAGCCGCCCGTCTGCGCGCGCAGCCACGAGACGAGCATCGGGCCGACGATGCCTGCCGCCGCCCAGGCAGTCAGCATGCGGCCGTGAACGGCCCCCAAGAGGCGCGTGCCGAAGAGGTCGGTCAGATAGGCCGGCATGACGGAAAAGCCACCGCCTGAGCAGCTCGTAATCAGGAAGATCATCGCCTGGAACAGGAAGGCGTCACGCGTGTTGCCGAGCTGCCAGAAGGCGATGATCTCCATGAGGAAGAACAGCGCGTACATGCGGCCACGGCCAATGTAATCCGAGACAGTCGACCAGATGAAGCGGCCACCGCCATTGAAGAGGCCGATGAGCCCGACCATCGCCGCCGCTGCGCCCGGCTCCATGCCGATGACATCCTGCGCCATCGGCGCTGCGAGCGCAAAGAGGGCGATGCCGCAGGCGATGTTGACGAAGAAGACCCACCAGAGCGAGGCAAACTGCCATGTCTTGAACGCATCAGCAGCCGTCGGCCCCGTCTCGACCAGTGTCTTCGCATGCGTGCAGGCCATGCTGTCCGCAGGCGGCTTGAGGTAAAGCGAGGCCGCCAGCATGATGGCCACGTAGAGCGTGCCCATGATCAGGAAGTTCTCGGCGATGCCGAAGGTCGCCGTGACCTGCTGCATCGTCGGCCCGGCGAACAGTGTCGCAAAGCCAAAGCCCATGATGGCCAGTCCCGTCGCGAGGCCGCGGTTGTGTGGGAAGTAGCGGATGAGCGTCGACACAGGCGCCATATAGCCGATGCCGATGCCCACGCCGCCGAGCACGCCGTAGAAGAGATAGACGAGCGGCAGGGTGTGCCAGGAAATCGCCAGATACGTGCCGAACATCGCCAGAGCGAAGAACGCCGTTGAAAGAAGGCCGCTCTTCTTCGGCCCGATCTTCTCGACAAAATTGCCGAGGAAGCACGTCGTGATGCCGAGGAAGAGGATGGCCGTCGAGAAAACGCCCGTCGTCTCCGAGAGCGTGATGCCCATCTCCGCCATGATGGGACGCGTCAAGACGCTCCAGGCATAGACGCTGCCGATTGAGATGTGGATGCCGATAGCCGCCAACGCGATGAGCCAGCGATTTCGCATAAAAACTCCTCCTGTTCCTTCTCTTTGCTTTTCTGCACACTTCATTCTCTGTTTAGTTTTAAAACATATTAATTATATATGTTTTAACTCACGCTTCTATCATAGCAAATGTAAACATATCATGTCAATAGGTTTACAGGTAAAAAAATACCGCTCCTCATCGGAGCGGTATGAATGTCCATTCCATATGGATGGCCTATGAATACACTTGATTGTCAATGGAGCGAGATATGGTGCAATCAGGCCTGCGACTCAGCGGCAGCCGATTCTTTCTCCTCTGCCGCCTCAATCTTGGCTTCACCGCGGAAGTAGAGGCCGATGGCGAGGAAGCAAAAGAGGTTGACAATGAAGGAGAACTGCATCGAGCCCGTGACATCCGAGACAAAGCCCTGGATGGCCGGCACGAAGGCGCCGCCGACGATTGACATGACAACGATGGCACCAGCTGTCTCCGTATACTTCTTCTCGACAGCTTCGAGCGTCTTGGCATAAATCGTTGCCCAGCACGGTCCAAAGAGCAGGCTGACCGAGACAGCAGCCCAGAGCGCTGTCATATCCGGTACGAACGAGGTGTAGAGCAGAACGAGGCAGCCGATGACGGAGTAGACCATGAGGACCTTGTTGGCCGAGAAGCGCGTCATGAGGAAGTTCGCGATGAACTTGCCGACAAAGAAGCAGATGAAGCTGTAGACCATGAAATCAGCGGCCATGCGTTCATTGAAGCTCGGATTGAGATGGAGTGCAAGGCGGATCGTGAAGGACCAGACGGCGACCTGCATGCCGACATAGAGGAACTGTGCGACGATACCCTTCTTGAAGCGGCTGTTCTTGGCGAGGTACGAGAGCGTCTCTCCCATGCCCGGCACCTTCTCGGCAGCCGACTTGACCTTGCATTTCGGGAATTTCGTGATGGCAAACAGCGCAAAGACAGCGAGCAGGATGTAGATCATGACGTGGTACGGCTCCAGCGTATGCTGCAACATCTCCATCTTGAAGGCAGCGGCCTGAACGGCATCCATCGAGGCAAGCTGCGAATGCATGCTCTCACCTTCCTGGAAGATCAAGTACTTGCCGAGCAGGATGCCGCTGACAGCGCCGATCGGCTGGAACGTCTGGCTGATGTTGAGGCGCAGCGTCGCATGTTTCTCCGGTCCGAGCATCGTGCTGTAGGTATTGGCCGACGTCTCGAGGAAACCGAGGCCGATGGCGATGGCAAAGATCGCAACAAGGAACATCGTGTACGTCGCCATGTGCGAAGCCGGGAAGAACAGGCAGCAGCCGGCGATATAGAAGCCGAGGCCCGTGAGGATGGCCGTCTTATAGGTCGTCTTGCGGATGACGATGGAAGCCGGGATGGAGATCAGGAAGTACCCGCTGTAGAAGGCGCTCTGCACAAGGGCACTCGCGAAGTCGCTGAGCGCGAAGACGCTCTTGAACTGCGTGATCAGGACATCGTTGAGGCTCGCGGCCGCCGCCCAGAGCGGGAAGAGACACGAGAGCAGGATAAACTGGAAAATCGGGGTCTTGCTGATATAACCGTTGTCATACTGGATGATTTCTTGTTTTTCCATGAAAAATTTCCTCCTGAATCAATCGGGATGTAGACGTCAAGCATCGAACATCAAGCGTCAAGGAATGCGGCAAACTCTTTGGCATCGGCGTACGAATCCTGCGTGCCCTTGCGCGTGACGCTGAGCGCCGCGTAGCGGGAAGCGCGCTGCATCGAGCCGAGCACATCCTCGGTCCGCGCATACGTATCGACGAAGCAGCCGATGAAGGCATCGCCCGCGCCCGTACTGTCGACAGCATCGACCTTGAGCGACGGCACGAGCTGCGATTCCTCTGCCGTGACGAGCAGCGAGCCGCGGCTGCCCATCGTGACGATGACATTCGTCAGGCCGCGCTCGACGAGGCTCTCTGCCGCCTCGCGGACCTGCTCGACCGTATCGACCGGCTTGTCGACGAGGATGGAGAGCTCCGTCTCATTCGGCACAAAGAAATCGCACTGGCAGGCCATGTCGAGCGAGAGATCGCGGCTGGCCGGTGCCGGATTCAGCAGGACCTTGATGCCGTGTGCCTTGGCAAAGCGGATGGCCGCATAGACCGTCTCGAGCGGGACCTCGAGCTGCAGGACGAAGAGGCCACACGTCGAGAGTTCATCGCCAGCCACCTCGATGTCTGCGGGGCTGAGTTTCTCGTTGGCTCCCGGATTGATGAGGATGCGGTTCTGACCCGTGGCATCGACGACGATCGTCGCGATACCGTTCGACGTTCCCTCTGCCGTCTTGACGAGGCTCATGTCGATATGATGATCCTGGAAATTCCTGCGTGACTGCTCGCCGAACATGTCATCGCCGACCGCGGTCATCATCACGACATCTGCGCCGAGCTTGGCCGCGGCGATGGCCTGGTTGGCCCCCTTGCCGCCACTGGCAATGTGGAAGCCGTTGACGCGGCGCGTCTCGCCGGCCTGCGGCATCTCATCTGTGTACGAGACGATGTCCATCATCGTCGACCCAATCACTGCAATCTTCATGGAAAAATCCTCCTATACTCTATATCGCATCACTCGGCGCGCGGCCGGGCGACACTCCCTCTTTCGATCAGCTTGTTGTAAACCTGGATGCGCATCTTCGCCTGTCCCGGTTCGCGGATGAGGTCGAGCAGGCGGCGCACGGCAGCCTGTCCGAGTTCTTTCTTGTAGACATGGATAGTCGTGAGCCCCGGCGCGCAGACCTCACTGAACGCGATGTCATCGAACCCGATGATGGAGATGTCCTCCGGCACGCGGTACTTGTGGTTCTGCAGGGCCTGCATGGCGCCGAGCGCAATCATGTCGTTGTCGGCAAAGAAAGCCGTCGGCATCTCCCGCCCCTCGTCGAGAAGATGGCCGAATGCTTCGTAGGCGCCCGTGATCGAGACGGGCATCTCGAACTGGAACGAATCGACAAGCGGCAGTTCCCGCTCGAGCAGTGCCCGGCGATAACCGTTGGCACGGCAGGTGAAGTTCCGCGTGCGGACGCTGCCGTAGAGGTAGCCGATCTTCGTGTGTCCCTGCGCGATGAGATAGCGCACGGCCTCCGCCACAGCGTTCTCATTCTCCATGAGCACACATTGGAACGGCAGGTTCTCAAACGCACAATCGAGCAGCACGAGCGGCACCTGTGCCGTCAGGAATACCTTGGCGTCCTCCTCGCTGAGCTCCGTGCCGACCAGCAGGATGGCCGAGGATGTATCCCCCAATAGATCCTCGACCTGCTGCTCGTAATCCGCCTCGCGGCGGTAAAGGTTCACGAGCTTCGTCTCATAGCCGTTGCGGCGGCTCTCGTTCTCGATACTCTCGATGAGATCCGCGAAGAACGGCGCGTCCGAAAAGACCTCGCCGCTGTCGCGGTACGTCACGAGCCGGATACTCTGGATGCGGTTGCCTGACACATAGCCGTATTCCCTGGCCAAGGCCAGGATCTGCTGCGCCGTCTCATGATTGACGCCGCGCTTGCCATTCAGGGCATTCGATACGGTCGCTGCCGAGAACCCCGACAGCTCACTCAGTTTCTTGATATTGATTTTCACGGTTCCATCCTCCTTCTTTCTCCTATTCATTCTAAACGAAGCAGGCGGAACACGCAACGACAGCAGGTGGCGCCGCTCAGAATACGACACCGGCCCGCAGGATCACATTGGGGTACGGCGAGAACTCTCCCGTCCGTATCGCGAACTTGGCCTTGGCCGAGAACGCTTTGAGCGCATCATGCGGCATGTACTCAGCAGGTACATCCTTGAGCTTCTGCTGCAGGTAAGCGTGGAGCTCCTCATTGTTGGTGCGGATCTCATCGGCCAGGTAATACCCCTCGACCTCAGCCTCCGTGAGCACAGCATCGAGCACCTGACGGAAGGTCGGCACACCGGCTGTAACGGCCAGGTCAATGACCTCGACTCCCGGCGGGATCGGCATGCCGGCATCGCCGATCATGAACAAGTCTTTGTGGCCCAGGGCCGCAATGCAGCGCGAAAGCTCTGCATGAAGCACACCTCGTTTCTTCATCACAATCTCTCCTTTTCTCTATCGTTTGCGTTTCTTTTCGTTGACAAGGTCATTATACACCATGGAATAAAATAAATCAATAAAAATTTAGATATTATTTTACATGATTTTAGAGAAAACTATCTTATTTCGTTGTGAAATTGAGAATTTACGCGGATTATGGCCATTTTACAGCATATTATTGCCATTATTTTTTCGTTCTGCTACAGGACATAGAATGCTACCCTAGAATTTTGTGTAAATATTTACGTAAAATTTTATATAAACGCCATAGAAAAAGCGGCCAACATGTGGCCGCCTTTTTTTATGGCGAAAATCACCCCTATTTATTTCGATTCAGCGAAGCGGCGGATGGCCTGCTTGCTGATGCGCCGCACACCCTCGAAGGGCTCGGCACCAGCCTCGGCCATGCACCGCGCGACGATCTCCGTCGAGATGGGAGCCATGCTCTTGAAGAGGCCGATGGCATTGAGCGCCTGGAGGGCCTTGACAGAAATCGTCTCGAGCGGCCGCTTCGCGTGCTTGCGGATGAGAGAGGGAGGCTGCACGATGGTCAGGCCCGCAAAGCCGAGCGCCTCCACGTCCCTCTCGATGACGCCCTTGAGCTTCATGTAGAAGAACGAAGAGCCTGTATCGGCACCAGCTGACGAGACGAGCACCATGTGGCGGACGCCGTTCTGCTTCGCGAAGGTCGCGAACATCAGCTGGTAGTCGTGGTCGATGTGATACTGCGCCTCCTTCGAGCCCGCCTGTTTCTTCGAGGTGCCGAGCGCCGAGAAGATGACATCCCCCTGCACGAGATCATGCCAGCCTTCCGTGCGCTCAAAATCAACGACGTACGGCCGCAGCTTCGGGTCATCGACACCGAGTTCGCGGCGCGTGAAGGTACGCACCTCTGTATAGCGCGGGTCGGCGCAGAGCGCCTCCACGAGGTCGCGCCCGACGGCACCTGTCGCACCGACAACAATCGCTCTCATATCGTCATCCTTCCTCTACCATACCAACAATCAATAATCAAAATAACGCTTTGCCATCCCCTGCAAGATGCCCCTCGCACGAAAATCGGCTAGGACGAGATTGACCACCCTGACCATATCGGCACGCTTCCGGCTCATCACGATGCAGAATGCCTCACGCGTGAAGGGATGCGCCAGGAGCGGTGCGGCCAGAGCTGGCACCTGCCGCGTGTAGAAGGCTGCCTCCACCGTCTCCGTGATCATGACATCCGCCTTGCCCGCTGCGATGCAGTCCGGGATAGCGGCATTCCTGGCAAAAACACGGCAGTCGGCATGATGAAGATGCGTTTTAACGAAATCCTCATTCGTGCCGCCAGGATTATACAAAACGCGGACCCCCGGGCGATCAACATCGGCCAGACTGCCGAAGCGCGCCGCGTCGGCCTCGCGGCAGAGGATTGTCTTGCCCGTCTCAAGGTAGCTGTCTGACAGGATCAGCTCTTCTTTGCGCTGCGGCGTGCGGGATATGCCGCCGATTGCCATGTCAAAAGCATCCGTCTTGGCATCGTAGGCTAGCATATCCCAGGAAATCTCTTTGAACACCACCTCGTAGCCGAGCTCCGCAGCGATGCGCCAGGCTAGTTCGATATCAAACCCGCGGTACGAGTCCGTGAACGGCTCATGATAGGCCATCGGCCGGTAATCGCCTGGCGTGCCTAACAGCAGACTTTTCTCAGTGGATTCCATAGCTTGCATTGAACCGGCGATTGATATCGCGGATTTCTTCCTTTCCTTCGATATACGGCTGATACATCTTGAACGGGTCTCCAACCCCCAGGGCACAGCCGGAGCAGTTCTCGCAACCCGATTCACAGGAGAGCGACCGCCGCACGATCTCCTCGCGCTCCTCTCGCGTCGTATCCTTTATGAGTACACTCTTGTATCCTTTCATGACACATCATTTCCCCTATCTGTCCAGTCTCATCGTAATATAGCGTTTCCTCTATTATAAGACTATTGTTCCTGATTTGCCACAGGCAAATTACTGCTGCAAGAACCTTCCCTTTTTCTTTTATCTCATCTGTGCTATCATCAAGAAAGTATCTCTTGTGATTCACTTTGGCGCGCATGACGTGCCAAGAAAGGAGCGACAACATGACAGAGAATCATGCAACTATACCAATCAAAGAAGAGATGGCGATGCGCGGACGCATCATCGTGCGCACAAGTGTCATCGGCATCATCGTCAACATCCTGCTCGCGGCCTTCAAGGCGGCCGTCGGCATCACGGCGAATTCCATTGCTGTGCTGCTCGACGCGGTCAACAATCTGTCAGATGCCCTGTCGTCCGTCATCACGGTCGTCGGTGCCAAGCTCGCGGGGCGCAAACCAGACAAGGAGCATCCATTCGGCCATGGCCGCATCGAGTACCTGAGCGCCATGATCATCGCGGCCATCGTCTTCTACGCGGGCCTGACCTCGCTCTGGGAATCGGGCAAGAAGATCATCGAGCCAGAAGCGGCCGACTACAGTGCCCTGTCGCTCGTGATCATCGCCGTGGCCGTCATCGTCAAGATCGTGCTCGGCCGCTATTTCAAACGCCAGGGCCAGGCCGCTGAATCAGGCGCACTCGAGGCCTCCGGGGCCGATGCCCTGTTTGACGCCATCCTGTCCTTCTCGGTCCTCGTCTCGGCACTTATCTATCTCGGCACGGGCATCTCACTCGAGGCATACGTCGGCGTCGTCATCGCGGCTTTCATCATCAAGTCCGGCATCGACATGATGCGCGAGACGCTCAACGACATCCTGGGCGAGCGGCCGGACCCCGCCCTTGTGCGCAAAATCAAGGGGCTGCTCGCCAGCGAGCCTGAGATCCGCGGTGCTTACGACCTCATGATGAACAACTACGGCCCCGGACGCAACTACGCCTCCGTTCACATCGAGCTGCCCGACACCATGAGCGTTGAAGAAGCCGACCGCCTGACCCGTCGCATCCACGACAAGATTTTTGAGGCCACCGGCGTGCGCCTCATGGGCGTCAGCGTCTACTCCTACAACACAAAAGACCAGGGCACCATCCCCATCCGCAAGGCCATCTACAAGATCGTCATGGCACATCCCTACGCCCTGCAGGTCCACGGCTTCTACGTCGACCGGGCCAAGAAAGAGATGCGCTTCGACGTCGTCGTGCGCTTCGGCAACGACCTGCAGGCCATCCTCAAAGAACTGCACAAAGAAGTCCAGGCTGCCTACCCCGACTACAACATCCTCATCGATCCCGACATGGATATCTCCGCCATCGGCCAAGGCCGGCACGCATGATGCGACGCATACGCCACAGGATCAAAGCTGCCCCTGCTCCATCAGGAACTTTCTCGCCCACGCCTCATCCACCACAGGTTCCGCCTTCCGGATATCGCCGAGCTTCTTTGCGTACTCCGCGTGGATCTGGTTGTAGATCTTGCGCGGGAAATCCGCGAGCCCGAGCGGCTCTTTGCCGCGCACAAGCTGGATGCGATGATGGCCTTTCGAGTCTATGTAGAAGTAGGCGTGCTCCCCGCCCTGCGCCTTCCCAGCCGCCGCGTACTGGTAGCAGACCATGAACTTGTAGATCTCGACGAGGCGGTCGTCGAGTCCTGCATCAAAGATGAAGAGCTTCTCGCGGAAGGCCAGGCGGTCGTCAACGGCGCGCAGCACGTAGGGGCGCGTCGTCTTTTCCATCTCCGTCGCCCAGTCCTTGAGCGCGACACCCTTGCCGCGCAGCATCTCGAGCGCCTTGGCACCATCCTCAAGCTTGCCGTAGTTGATCATGTAGTGATCCTCCGGCTGATGGTAGAGGAAGGGATAGTCAACCGTCGTCTTCATCCCGCACTGCGGGCAGACGAACTGGAAGAGCGAACCATCGCGCACCTTCGCCTTGAGCGCGGGGCTCTCCTTCGTGTTGATGCTCTTGTAGACCGTGAAATCCCCCTGTGCATGGCAAGCGGGGCAGGTAACATGGACATTTCTCGTACTGGTCATCGTATACAATCCTTTCTGCATTGCTTATAGCCAACTATTGCCTATGATAACACACTTTCCGCCGCTCTGCCGCCTCCTATCCTGCAAAATCTTCACATTTTCTTCATGATCTCGCCATCTTCTGCACAGTCTTTGCGTATACTGGGTGCATCAGATGGTTGTAAACATGCAACGAAGTGTCTTGATTGTCGATGACGATGCACGGCTCAGGCGCGTGCTCGTCGACTTCCTCCAGAAGGAGAACTGACAGACGCATGAGGCAGCAGATGGCACAGCCTTCACGATACGCCTGCCCAAAGCTAAATCATGAAAAAAGCGGCACCCATGCGGTGCCGCTTTTCTCTTGCTTCATTCTGTTCACTTCTGCAGGCTGGCGCGGAAAGCGGCAATGCCGCGGATGTCGTCCGGCGTTGTACGACAGCAGCCGCCAATGAGGCGCGCGCCCGCTTCGTACCACTGGCGCACGAAGTCGTGATACGGTGTCGGGCTGCCGTGCCATGTCTTCGTCACGGCATCGTACGTCTCGCCTGTATTCGGGTAGACGACGACGGGCTTCGTGGTGTGCGCGCGGATATTGCGGATGAGGTCGGCCACGTACTGCGGTGCCGTGCAGTTGACGCCGATGGCTGTGACCTGGCGCTCCTTGTCGAGCAGCCGCGCGCAGTCTGCGATGGCATCGCCACCGCAGGTGTGCGCCTCATCCTTGCACGAGAACGAGATCCAGGCCCCCATGTCTGGGTAGCGGTGCAGGTCCGCGAGGATGGCCAGCGCCTCATCGAGCAGAGGCAGCGTCTCGCAGGCCAGGATGTCCGGCTCAGCCGCGACGAGGATGTCGAGGCGCTCCGCATGGAAATCTGCAAGCTCTGCGCGGCTCGCCTTGTAGTCGCCGCGATACTCCGAGCCGTCAGCGAGATAGGCGCCGTACGGTCCGACCGAAGCTGCCGCGAGTGGCTGCGGGCGGCCCGCACGCTTCTCGGTCTGCTGCCAGAATGCATCGCGCGCCTGCTGCACGAGGCGGACTGAGCGCACGATGAGCTCTTTTGCCTGCTCACGCGTGAAGCCCTTCTTCTCGAAGCCCTCAACCGTCGCCTGATAGCTCGCGCTCGTCGAGACGTCCGCACCAGCTTCATAGTAGTCGCGGTGGACCGACTCGACGAGTTCCGGCTTCTCGAAGAGCGCCTTGGCCGACCAGAGTTCATCATTCGTGTCAAATCCGCGCCGCGCGAGCTCCGTGCCAAAGGCACCGTCGAGCACGAGCAGCGGGTATTTCTCCAAATTGCGTGCGATTCCATTCATGATCGTTCCCCCTATATACATCTCACTGCAGGAGTTCCTGCGGCGGCTGCTTGCCGAACCACTTCTCGTAGATCTCTGCGAACTTGCCATTCTCCTTGATCTTTGCAAGGCCGTCGTCAATCTTTTCCAGCAGTTCATGGTTGCCCTTGAGGACCGCAATGCCCAGGTCTTCCTTCGTCAGCGCCACCTCTGCCGTGCGCACATTTTTGTTGCCCGCATGGCTCACGTAGTACTCGTTCGTCGGGATGTCGTTGACGACGGCATCGACGCCGCCGTTCTGCACCTCGAGGAACGCCTCATTGATGGCGTTGAACACGCGCACATTGGCACCCGGGATCTTGCGCGCCGCTTCCTCGCCCGTCGAGCCGATCGAGACGCCGAGCGTCTTGCCCTGCAGATCCTCTGCTGTGTGAATCGTGTCATTGTCCGCCCGCGTGACGACACCGAGACCTGCGATGTAGTACGGCTTCGAGAAATCCACCGACTGCTTGCGGTCATCCGTGATTGTGATGTCGTTGATCGCGACATCGATTTCCTTAGCCTGCAAAGCCGGGATCAGGCCGTCAAAGGAGCGATTGCTGATCTCTACGTCAAAGTCTTCTGCCTCGCCGATGGCTCGGATGATATCGACGTCGAAGCCCTCATAGTCCTTCGTCTCCTGATTCTGTGAGCCGAACGGCGGATAGCTCGCATCCATGCCGACGCGCAGCACCTTCTGCCCCGAACTCTTCCCATCCGAGGTCCCCGACTGACCGCAGCCAGCCGTCAGAGCCACCGTGCCGATCAGGCAGACGGCCAATAACAGCAAGAATACTTTCTTCATATCACGAACACCCCACAAAATCATACTGTAACGTTGTTATATCCACCATAATACATTAGTATACATACTATGTCAATATGTTTTTTGAAAGTTTCATGCGATGACGTGCAGCACCACCGGGGAATAAAAAAAACTGGTTACCGAAGGGGTCGGGCAACCAGTTTGAAAAACAACATATTGCTGAGAGATGATATGCACGAAGCTCAGAGTTCGCCATGTGCCTCGCGGTCGACGAGATCGCGCATGATTTTCGGATAGAGCTTATCGAGCTGATAGCAGAGCAGGACAATGAGCAGGATGACCCAGATGATGATCATGCCGTACATATACATGTTCACAATCATGTCGATAGCGGACTGCGGCTGGACGGCATCGGCCGTCGAGGAAGAGATGTAGCCAGACCAGGACATCAGGACAGTGATGAACGCGCCGGTGATGCCAGTGCCGACTTTGTAGCCGACAGAGCCACCGGAGAAGATCAGACCTTCCTGACGGACATGGAATTTCCACTGGCCGTACTCGACGACGTCGCCGAGGAAGCCGAAGATGACCGAGTTCAAGGGGGCAAAACCGATGCCGCGGATGATGCAGCTGAAGACCACCCAGGAGAAGCTCGTCGGATTGAGGCAGTAGATCAAGTGGCCGACGAGTGCGACGACTACACCAATCAAGGACATATTCCGCTTGCCGAAACGCTTGAGGAGTCTCGGGCAAAAGAGGATCGTGCAGACAATCGTCGTGATGACTTCGCAGAGCAGCAGGATGCTGAACAGCGAATCGTCATGGAAGATGTATTTGCAGTAGTACGGCAGGATGGTGCCCGTCACCATCTGGATAATGCACTGCATCATCCAGATCGTCATGGCCATCCAGAAGTACTTATTGCAGAACAGGCATTTCAAGGATTTGATGATCGGAACTTTGCTGACCTTCTTGCGCGCCTCGATGACGACGGTCTCCTTGCACTGCGTGAAGCAGAGCATCAGGAGGACGAAGGCGAGCACGGCCCAGATGCTCATGACCTTGATCCAGGCGGCCTGGTTATCACCAAGCACCTTGATGAGCGGCAGGGTTGCTGAAATCGAGATGATCTTGCCAATCGGCGAGAGAGCCATTCGCGTGATTGAGAGCATATCGCGCTCACGCGAGATGCGCGTCATCATCGCGGAGAGGCTGCCGTAAGGCAGGTTCAAGGCCGTATAGCAGACGGTGTTGCAGAAGTTGTAGGTGATGAAGAGGTAGACGAACTTCATGAAGTCTGACCCCTGTGGTACGGTGTAGATCAGGACAATCGAGATACAGAACGGGATGCTGGACCAAAGAATCCAGGGGCGTGACTTGCCCCACTTGGAGTTCGTGCGTTCTACAACGAAGCCCATGATGAGATCGGAAACACCGTCAAAGATGCGGGATAACAGGAAGACGAGGCCGACGGTCGTCGGCTCTACGCCGGCATAGTCCGTGTAGAAGAACGTCAGGATGGTCATGGCGCCGGCGACAATGTTCATCGCCGTATCGCCGAGACCGTAGGAAATCCTAGTGAACCAGGAAAGGCGTCCATTCTGCGGGTCTGGTGCCGTGGCTGCCGGTTGTGCTGTGTCCATGGAGGACCCTCCTTTCTACGAGTCTGCAGATGGGAATATGTGAGGTCAGTCCTGCATGATGGCAGCGACTGCAGTCTTCGTATCCTTCTCTGGGAAGAGCTCGTAGCCGACACGATACTGGTAGCCGAGGCGTTTCAGCGTCTCATAGACATTATGGTAGCAGATCTCTCCTGTACCCGGCTCATGACGGCCCGGGCAGTCCGCCACATGGATGTGGCCAATCTGGTCGATGTACTTCTCGAGGTTGTAGCAGAGCGCACCCTCGTTGTACTGCATGTGATAGGCATCAAAGAGGACCATGAGATACGGGGAATCAATCAGGCGCGTGACTTCAGCAGCCATCTGCGTCGTCTGCAGGAAGTTGCCGACATGGTCGACCTTGATGTTGAGCGCCTCGAGATTCATGCGAATCTTGTACGCCTCTGCCAATTTGACACTTTCCGTCAAGGTACGGTACATGGAGCAGAGCTTCACAGTGTCGGAAAGCTCGTCGTAGTGATTGACGACGACGCCACCATCTCCCAGAGCATTGGAGTGGATCGTGACCGTCTCGGCACCGACGGCCTGCGCCGCCTCCAAGGATGCCTTGAGTGCCTCGAGGTAGGGCTTCTCCTGCTCAGGGTCAACAAGCGAGAAATCATTGTCGCCATTAAAGCCACTGATCGCGATGTCTGCAGCCTCGGCTGCCGCGCGGACCTTCTTGAGGTCGCGGATGCGCCAGTCCCAAAATTCGACGGACTCAAAGCCGTCTCGCTTAGCTGCGGCGAAGCGGTCTTCAAAAGGGATTTCCGTATACAATGTATCAATGCAGGCACAACGTTTCATGAGTGATTCCTCCTATTTTCTCATTTCCTCAACGACTCAGCGAACCTCAGCGATCTTGACCGGACGTCCCTCTTTCAGGGATTTCGTTGCTGCAGCGGCCATCTCGACAGGATAAAGGCCATCCTCGCCCGTGACCGGCGTCTCCGTACCTTCCTTGATTGCCTTGGCGAAGGCGTTCATCTCGTTGACGAAAGCCTGCTCATAGCGATCCCACATGACCTGATAAGCCGTGCCACCGACCGTGCCGTTGGCATCTGCAAAGTGTGCGGTGTTCGGGATGTCATTGCTGTTGAAGGCAACGCCCTTCGAGCCGAAGACCTCAACGCGCTGATCGTAACCGTAGACAGCGCGGCGGCTGTTATCGATCGTAGCAATCGTACCGGATTTGAACTTGAGCGTAACGACAGCCGTGTCGACATCACCGGCCTTGCCGATTTCCGGATCAACGAGCACAGAACCCTGTGCATAGACTTCCTCAACCTCATCGCCAGCGAGGAAACGAGCCATATCGAAATCGTGAATCATCATATCGTAGAAGATACCGCCGGAAACTTTGACGTAATCGATGGAAGGCGGCTCCGGATCGCGGGAGCTGATGCGGATGAGATGCGGCTGGCCGACCTTACCGGATTTGACCATGTCGTAGACAGCGCGATGATTGTGGTCGAAGCGGCGGCAGAAGCCGATCTGCAGGCGGACGCCAGCATCTTTGGCAGCCTGGATGGCCTCATGGACGCGCTTGAGATCGTAGTCGATCGGCTTCTCGCAGAAGATGTTCTTGCCAGCCTTTGCCGACTCAATGATGAATTTTGCATGCGTGTTCGTGGAAGAAGCGATGACGACGGCTTCAATCTCCGGGTCATTCAGGATATCATCTGCTTCCTTCGTCACGTTTTCAATGCCGAACTGCTTGACATAGGCAGCCGTCTTCTCGTTCATGAACGGATCAGCAACCGTCTTGATCGTGAGCTCCGGGACGAACAGAGAAATATTGCGGATGTGAACTTTACCGATACGACCAGCACCAATGACACCAATTTTCATGATAAATCCTCTCTTTCCTCGCTTGACAGCGTGTGACTTGTTGTTGCTTTGTTTTACGTATATTATTATAGTTTATTCTCTATTCGTCTTGTTTTTGGCTTTTTTAGAAGATTTATCCTTTTCTTGGCAGATAAGCGAGCAATGTGCTGCCCGAGCATGAAAAAAAGACAATCCCTTGCAGTCACTTGCAAAGAGTTGTCTTTTTTTTGGATTCCTATTCCTTTTTTTGTACAGAGCCCTGCCCCTGGCTCAGACGGTATTCCTGCGGCGTCTGCCCGACGAGATTCTTGAACAGGCGGCAGAAGTACGGATAATCGTCAAAGCCCTCAGCTGCAGCAATGTCCTTGATGCGTCCTGTACTGCTGCGGAGACATCTCTTGACGGCCTCGATGCGCCGTTCCGTCAGATATTCGCGAAACCCCTGTCCGACATTCTTCTTGAATAGTGTCGAGAAATACGCCGGATTGAGATGGACCGCCGCCGCTACCTCTGACTGCGTGAGATTCTCCCGGTAATGTGCCTCAAGGATCGCCATGGCCTGCCTAACCGATGGATGCAGGCGACTCACCACACGCACGGCATCGAGCGCTTTGTGCAGCGCTGCCAGAAAAGACGGCAAGGCTTCCGCCTCATCGAGTGCAGCAAGCTCCGCTCCATCCTGTCCGGCAAAGCGCTCGTGGACCAAGGCACGGCGCGCCTGCTTCGTCAGCGGGATCTGCTCCAAGCTGTGGCACAATGCTTCTGCAGGCAGGTCGGCGGCAAATGGTGCAGATGATTGCAATACCGGCAAGTCCTCCAGATGGAACATGCCGTGCGGCAGGTAGAAGACGGACTCCGCCTGCGCTGCAACGGCCTGCCATGCCTTATGCAGGGCAAGCCAGCTGACCTGCGGTGCCGTCAGGACCAGGACGGACTGCAGGTCGAAGTAACGCCGGATGAGCACCTGAATCTTTTGCCCAAGCGCTTGGAGCTGCTGCAAGACAGACGCCCGGCTGACGGCATGCGGGAAAAACAGCAAGATTCCCCAGGCACCATCATCTGGCCTCACGGAGAAAGATTGGCCCAAGAGCTCCGGCTGCTGATGCCCGAGGAACGTCTGGCACATCTCGATAAATGCCTGCTGGAACGAGGCAAGGTCATCTGGCGAGAACTGCTGTCTTCGCAGCTGCCAGCCCCGCAGGGAAATGCGACAGGCCGCCGCGAAACGGAATGTTTCAGGAAGGCCTGCTCGCTTGGCCATGTGCAGCAATTCTTCCTCTGCCATATCGCTCTTTTGGAATGAAGTGAAAAAATCCTCCCGCAGCTTTTCTTTCCCGAGTCTGGCCAGTTCTTCCGGTGAGACGGGAAGGTTCTCCTGCTCTTCTGCCACAGACTGCAGATGCCCCTGCAGGAACGACAGGATATTCTCCGGTGTCAGGTCATCCTTGAGCAAGTAATCATCGATGCCGAGTTTCATGGCCTCATGTACGTACGAAAAATCATCATGACCGCTCAAGACAAGGATGTGCCCAGGCAGGCCCCGGTCACGCATCTCATGGATCAGGCCGATGCCGTCGAGCACTGGCATACAGATATCCGTGATGACCAGCGCAGGTCGTTCCTGCTCGATGAGCCGCAGAGCCTCCTTTCCGTTCTTGGCATCTCCCGCGATGGTGAAACCATGCGCTTCCCAGTCAATCATCTGTTTCAGGTACGTGCGGACTAAAAAATCGTCATCTGCAATAATCACTTTATACATCAATCAATCCTCTTTCATCTGATAGGCATTCGCATCACCCTTCGTGATGACTTCATTCGAAATGAAATGATCGCCGTCAATCCCTTCGCCCTGCAGTTCCTTCACGATGAGGTCGATGCCCATCTTGCCGCTCTCATGGCCATCCTGCGAGATCATGGCATCGATGCGGCCGAGGCGCAGGGCCGCCAGGGCATCACTCTGGGTGTCCACACCGATGATGTGGATGGGCGGCTGATTTCCCTCCGTCGTATCGATGACGCCGAGTGTCATCACCGCACTGGTCACAAAAAGCCCTCGGATATCCGGATGCTGCCTCAGCATGTCCGCACTCTCCAGCGCGGCCTGACGGTATTTCGTATCCTCAGCTGCCACAGCAACAAGATGCAGATCTGTGTGTTCCCGCAGATAATCCCGAAAGCCTGCCGTCCGCTTCATATGCGCATCCTGGTTCGCGCTGCCAGCGAGGATGCCGACAGATGTCCCAGCAGGCAGCCGCTTGGCCATCTCCTCCGCAGCCATCTGGCCGACGCGATAGTTATCCGAGCCAACATAGGGGATCCCCGGCAATTTTTCATCGATGGTCAGCAGCGGGATACCGCGCTGCTGCGCCTCTTCCACCCACTGCGCCGTATGGTGGATGTTGACCGGCGAGACGATGAGTGCATCGATGCCTTCCTGCAGAAGATCCTCGATGATCTGATCCTGTTCGCCATAGGCAGCTTCATTTTCTGGCGTCATGACGATCAGGCGGATGTGATTCTCCTCGGCGGCCTTCTGCATGCTGGACCGCACAGCCAGCCAATGCTCACTGTCCATCGCCTTGAGCACGACGCCGACCGTATAAGCCGGGCGGCTCATCTCTTCCTGCGCATCCTGCAAGGGCAGGAGGATGACAGCCGTGCCGACGAGCAGTGCCAGAAAGACAACTGCCATCGTACGCATCAAAATGCCCCCTTCCATCTCCATTTCAATCTCATCCTCAACCGCGGCCTCCGTCTTCCTGCCCGGACAGATTGCGTGATACGGGCAGGAGCAGCGTGGCCTCCGTAAAGGAATGACCATCGCTGCGATAGCGCAGGCTGGCCTGCTCTCCATAGTAAAGGTGCAGGCGCTCGACCACATTGTGCACGCCAATCCCAGAAAGGCCCCCGTGCGCACGCTCTGATGCAGTTTGCTTGCCCTGCTCCAATGCGCGCATGCAAGAATCCGTCATGCCCTGTCCATCGTCGCGCACAGATAGGCATAGCTCTTCTCCCTCGCAGCGGGCTGTCACCTGGATATGGCAGACTGGGCGCTCCTCTGACGGTCCGTGCAGGATGCTGTTCTCCACGAGCGGCTGCAGGATCATGCGCGGCACGATGCAGGTCAGCGCCTCATCTTGCAGCTCAAACACCACTTCAAAAGTATCCATCAAGCGGAACTCCTGCAAATCGGTGTAATGACGGAGTGTCTTGATTTCCTCCGACAGCGGGACAAATGAACCGTGACGATTGGTGCTGGCACGCAGCAGCTCGACAAAATCCGCCAATAGTTTGCCGATATTGCGAGCTCCCTGCATCATCGCAGCAAAGCGGATGGCATTGAGCATATTGTAGATGAAGTGTGGCCTTATCTGGTACTGCAGTGCCTTGAGCTCTGCCTCCTTCTTCTGCTCCCGCTCGCTGGCCAGGCGCTCGATGAGATCATTCATGCGCTCCAGCATGTTGTTGAAGGCTTGGGATAAATACGCGATCTCATCCTGTCCGTGGACTGGCGCACGCACGTCAAGATGACCGCGCCCAGCCTCCTGCATGGTCTCAGCAAGGGTTTCGACCGGCCCGGCCAGGCGCAACGAAATCCAGTAGAGGAATACAGCGGAGAGCAGCAGCACCACCAGGGCCGACAAGATGCAGAGCAGTTGCATCTGCATGACCTGCTCATTCAAGGTGCTCTGTGATTTCAGCAGGCAGAAAACCGTCTGCGAGAACGAGAGCTGGAGCCAGACTGCTTGGTAGTCCTGCCCCTCTACCGTCAGTCGGGCCTGCCCATCCGGATTTTCTCGTATCTTATTTGCTAGTTGCTGGAGGGCAGCCTCTTTTCCCGGAAAGCTGCCCGTCAGCAGGCTGCCCTCCTGCGTGTAGAGACAGGCAAGATTCCGATCTCCCTGATCGAGTGCAGCCAGGTATTCATAGTACAGACTGCGCTCACTGCACGTGACGGTCAGCCAAGCCAGGAACGTGCCATCCGATGACCGCAAGGCCTTATTGTAGAGGTAGATCTTCTTTGGAGAAGCCCCGAGCAGATCTCTGGCCAGAAGCGGCGTCCGCCCAGACTGCTCCGCGATGCACGCGGCCCAGGCGTCGCCCCTGTCATCGAGCTGCTGGACAGCCTGATACTCATCGGAGCGGATGAGCAGATGCGTCGACGGATCGTAGAGACTGATGCGGTCGATCAGAGGATTCTCTTTCTTATAGGCACGCAGCCGCTCCGCGATCTCTCTGCTGTGGGCTATCTCATCTTCCTGCATCATCGCCTGAAGCCGGTCATCAAACGAAGCATGTACCGTAGCCTGGTAGATTGACTGCCAGCCGTTGTCCACGCGCTGTCCACTGCCCTTAGCTTGTTCGTAGAGTGTATCAGCAAATTCTCGCTCAAAAAAGGAAAGGGACCGCTGCTGGAAAAAGATCGAGATGAGAAGGATGACGAAAAAATTGAGCAGCATGACTGCCGCAAACGTGCGCAATCGCAAATTCTTGTAAAAAGGGTTCACCATGCCAGGCACTCCTTTAAATATCTTTACTTTTTATTATACGGCCATCATTCCGGATTTTCCACCAATAAATCGCCAGCACCTTAATGGATATCTGATTTTTCAGCAAGACATAACACTTACAATTTTCCATTATTTCCATTGACTTTTCTCACATTTTTGTTTACACTGGCAGAGAAAGGAGTGATTCGTATGAATAAGAAGCAACGCAATGCCCTGATCACCATCGCGATTGGCGCAATCATCTGGTTTATGCCGGTCCCCGCAGGCGTCACGGTCGTGGCCTGGCACTTGGCGGCGGTCTTCATCGCCACGGTTGTCGGCTTCATCCTGCAACCACTGCCAATCGGTGCTGTCGCCTTTATCGCCATCACCTTCTCGACCCTCAGCGGCCTGCTCAAGGTCAGCGATGCACTGAGCGGCTATGGCAACTCGACCATCTGGCTGATTGTCTGCGCCTTCCTCTACTCGCGCGGTTTCATCAAGAGCGGTCTCGGCAAGCGCATCGCCTTCGGCATCATCAAGGCCATCGGCAAGAGCGCCCTGTCCCTCGGCTACGCAATTGCCTTCAGTGAACTCATCATCTCCCCCGCCACGCCATCGGCAACAGCTCGCGGCGGCGGCATCATGTACCCGATTGTCCGCTCTCTCGCCGGTGCACTCAGATCTGAACCGAACGAAACGGCTAAGAAGATTGGCACGTATCTCATGCAGGTCGGCTATCACTGCGACGCCGTCACCTGCACGATGTTCGTGACATCCATGGCAGGCAACCCGCTCTGCGTAGCACTCGCGGCCAAGACGCTCGGCGTCGAGATCACTTGGATGGGCTGGGCCAGCGCGGCCATCGTGCCGGGCCTCTTGAGTCTATTGCTCGTGCCGCTCGTCATGCTCAAATTGACGAAACCGGAGCTCGTCAGCATCCCAGATGCCAAGCACCTCGCACAGAAAGAGCTCGACGCCATGGGACCGATGTCGCGCAGTGAGAAATACCTGACGGTCGTCTTTCTCGGCTCGCTCTTCTTCTGGGCAACATCCGGCCTCACGCACATCGGCGCGACGCCAGTCGCCATGGCAGCCGTCTGTGTCATGATCATCGTCGACGTCATCAACTGGAAGGACGTCCTGAGTGAGAAGGGTGCCTGGGATGCCATGTTCTGGATGGGCTCCCTGATGACGCTCGCCTCGGCTCTCGCAAAGTCCGGCATCATCAAATGGATGGCAAACTCCGCCGGCAGCGCCATCTCCTCGCTCGGACTCGGCTGGGTCGCCTCGGCTCTCATCCTCCTGCTCTTCTACACCTACATCCACTACTGCTTCGCCAGCGTTACGGCGCGCATCAGTGCTCTTTACGCGGCCTTCATCGCCGTCAGCGTCGCCGTCGGCGCGCCGCCGCTCATGACGGCCATCATCTTCGGCATCTTCGCCGATGTGCCGATTTCCCTGACGCACTACGGCAACGGCTGCGCCCCGATCTACTACGGCGCAGGCTACGTCTCGCAGAGCGAATGGTGGAAGAACGGCTTTGTCATGACGACCATCACCACGGTCATCTACCTGACCATCGGTGCCGCCTGGTGGAAAGTCATCGGCCTCTGGTAATCCTGAAACTTCATGCAGTCATCATAAAAACGAATCACAAAAAGAGCGCTGTCTCGCAAACGATATGCGAGATAGCGCTTCTTTTTCATTCATTGATCTATACCATGGAAATCCTGCACGACTGCCGGGGGCTCCTCATGCTCGCCGAGCATCTTCTCCATCCAGACGACGTCGTACCAGCGGCCGAATTTGCAGCCGCTCTGGTGGAAGATGCCGACCATATTGTAGCCGAGGCGCTTGTGGAAGGCCAGGCTTCCATTCGTCAGATACGGGTCACTCTCAGTGCGCGGTACGGCGATGCAGGCATTGATATTGAGCACCCCCATCCCGCGCAGCGCGTCCTCCAAAGCTGCATAAAGCTTGCGGCCAATCCCCTGTCCCCTAGCGTCACTCGCGACGTAGATGCTCACTTCGACCGACCACGCGTAAGCCGCCCGCCCGTAAAACGCATGCGCATAGGCGTAGCCGAGCACATGGCCCGCCTGCTCTGCGACGAGATATGGGTAATGCTCGAGTATCTCTTTGCGCCTCGCCTCCATCTCCGCCGCATCCGGCGCCTCGTACTCAAAGGTGATGGCCGTCTTCTCGACATAATAAGCGTAAATGCGTGCCAGAGCCTCCGCATCCTGAGCCCGCGCCACGCGGATCTCGATGTTTCCCTCCACCGTATCAGCCTTTGAGCTTCAGGCCATCGTGGAATGCCTTGCCGACGACGGGACCGACGATGCGGTACGTCATGGTCGCGATGTCGAAGATGATGGGCTGGAGTTTGTCGTAGTCGACTTTGCCATCCGTCAGAACGGCTTCATCGGCCTGCTCGGCGACGATCTTGCCGATGAGGATGCCCGTCTCATCGTCGTAGCTCTTCATCTCGCACTCAAGCGTCACGGGGAATTCTTCGATGATTGGTGCATTGACGTGCGCGCTCTTGTGCGTGTGGCAGCCAGCCTTCTCGATCTTGTTGACCTTACGGCCTGTCTCGACACCGAAGTAGTCGGCAATCTCGACGGTGTCCTTCGTCGCAAACGCCACGGTGAATGCCTTCGTCTTCTTGACATTGTCCGTTGTCTTATGCGGTGCGAGGAAGAGCGTGATCTCGCCGTAATCCGACTGCGCGCCCCAGGCCGCATTCATGGCATTCGGCACGCCGTTCTCGTCGTACGTGCCGATGATGAAGACGCCCTCCGGCGCAATGCATGCCTTCTGCCCCGAAAATTCCTTGCTCATATTCATGACTTCCTTTCATTTCATGATGCTTTACTGCTGTATATTTCGCTTTCATTGAGCAAAATCCTGCTTCGTCACACGATATCGTCGCATGCGCGCAAACAAAAAACCTGCCGCAAAAAGCGACAGGCTCTATTGCTAAAGGCAATCTCATTCACTGCAGGACGGCTGGCAGCCAGGTGGCGAGATCTGGTGCGAGGCACAAGAGGACAATCTCGAGTGCCATGATGATGGCGAACGGCACGGAGCCCTGGATGATCTGGCCGATCGTGCTGTCAGGACTGATGCCCTTGATGACGAAGAGGTTCATGCCGACTGGCGGCGTGATGAGGGCCAGCTCCATGTTGATGAGCATGACGACATTGAACCAGATGAGATCGAAGCCGAGCGACTTGACGATCGGATAGAGCATCGGCAGCGTGATGAGGATGATGGAGACCGTCTCGAGCACACAGCCAAGTGCCAGGAGGACGATGTTGATGCCGATAAAGATGAGCCAACGACTGACCTGTGCATCCGTCACGAGCGCCATGAGCGCCTGCGGTGCCTGCAAGGCCGTCAGGATGAAGCCGAAGAGCATCGCGCCGATCATGATGGCGAAAATCATCGAAGTCGTCTTGACCGTATCGGCGAGAATCTCGCTCATATCGCGCAATTTTACCGTGTGGTAGACGAAGAATGTGATGATGATGCTGTAGAACGTGCCGACGGCTGCAGCCTCAGTCGGCGTGAACAGGCCCGTGTAGATGCCGCCGACGACGAGGATTGGCAGGAAGAGTCCCCAGATGTTCTCCTTGAGGATGGCCCAGCGCTCCTGCCAGCTTGCTGGTGCCTGGCGCTCCATATGGCGGCAGCGGAAGACGAGGTAGCAGATGAAGAACACTGTCATGAGGACGCCCGGCACGATGCCGGAAAGAAAGAGCTTGCCGACCGACTCGCCCGTGATGGAGCCGTAGAGGATCATCGGGATGCTCGGCGGGATCAGGATACCGAGTGTGCCGCCTGCAGCAACCGCGCCGAGGACGGTCGTGCGCTCATAGCCGCGCTTGAGCATTTCCGGGATTGCCATGGCGCCAATCGTCACAGCTGTCGCCACGCTGGAGCCCGAAATGGCGGCAAAGATCGCACAGGCGAAGATCGTCGCAACGCCGATGCCGCCCGGCAGATGGCCGAGCCACTTGCTGCCGAGATCGAAGAGCCCATTGCCTACTTTTCCCTTGAGCAGGATCTCGCTCATCAGGATGTAGAGCGGCACAGCGACGAGCACGAAATCATCGAGCGTCTTGTAGGCAATGACCGGGATCTGCGTGAATGCAGCAGGGCCACCGAGGAAAAAGAGCATGCCGAGCACGCCGCCCAAGAGGAGCACAAAAGCCACCGGCATGCCGAGCGCAAACAAAGCTAAGATGATGATGGTATAGACAGCAGACATTCAACGCACCTTCCCTTCCGGATGTTCATTGCGATCCTGATCCAGCGGCAAGCGCAGCAGCTCAAAGAGAAACCGACGGGCAATCTCGCCGAGCAGCAGGAATGAACCGAAGACGAGCGCAAACTGCGGGATAAAAAGCGGGAAGCGCAGGATGGACGGTGACAATTTATGATAGACATACGACGAGGTCACGAGATCCATGCTCTCCGTCATGAAGATCAGGAAGAGCAGGAACGAGATCACATTGATGATCATGTCGACCTTGCGCTTCGTCTCCGGCGCCAGGCGCCCCGCAAAGATATCCACGCGCACATGGGTATTGTCGCGGAACGCAACAGCGAGGCCGAGGAATCCGGCAACGAGGATGGCGTACGTCGAAACCTCGAGCACCCACTCGGTCGGCGAATGGAAGAAATCGCGCACAATGATCTCGTAACAGATAATCAAGGCCGTAATGAGCAGCAGGCAGCCAGCCAGGACAGCGGCCGCGCGTGTAATCTTGCCGAGTATGCGGTCATAGAGCAGAACGATATCCTTGAATGTCATGAAAGTCCGCTTCCTTTCTCAAAAAACTCAATTCACGGGTCACTGATCGGCCGCGAGACACTGATCGACGAGCTGGCGGCCAAGGTCGCCCATCTTGCGGATGAAGTTCTCGCGGACCGGCATCGTCGCTTCCTGCCACTTCGGGATATCCTCCGGCGGAATCTCGTAGACTTCCATGCCGGCGTCGCGGAGTTTCTCCATGCAGGAACGGTCTTCCTGGCGTGTCTGCTCGCGCAGCTCGTCGCGCGTCTCCTTGGCGCATTCCTCGACAATCTGCTTCTGTTCATCCGTCAGGCGGTCCCAGGAACTGCCATTGACGGCCAGCACGAACTCGCAGTACGCATGATTCGTCATCGTGAGGTACTTGGCGACTTCGTAGATCTTTCTCTGGTACATGGCCGTCGTTCCGGAAGTCTGGCCATCGATCGTGCCGCGCTGCATGGCTATGTAGACCTCACTCGAACTCATCGTGACAGGCGAAGCGCCGAGTGCCTTGATGGTCTCAGCCGGGATCTGGCCGTAGCCGCGCAGCTGCAGTCCCTTGAAATCCTCCGGCTCCTTGAGCGGACGCTGGTTGTTGCAGAACTGCACGTAGCCGTAATCCACCCAGATCAGCGGATGAACGCCCTTGCGCTCCATCTCGCTCGTCAGCGTGCGGCCGAGACTTCCATCCATCGCGCGGCCGACGGCTTCATAACTGTTCAGGAGAAACGGCACATCGAGCACGTTGAGCGCCGGCACGACGGTCGTCCACATCGCCGTGGAATTCAGGCCCATGTCGAGGCCGCCCGTCATGATGGCATCATTCATGCTCTTGTCGGTGTAGAGCTGACCGGCCGGGTACGTCGTGATCTTGATGCTACCATTCGAACGTTCATTGACGCGCTGTGCAAAGCGCTCCATGCCCTGCGATAGGTAATGATCCTGTGGCAAGTGGTAGGCGAGCTTCAGCTCGACAGGTCCACCCTGCGCGGCCTGATGTTCGCGAGCCATCTTGCCGAGTCCACAGCCCGATAGCAGCAGGGAACAGCCCACCATAATAGACAACAAGCAAATGATTCCTTTCTTTCCCCAATTCCTCATCGTTACTGTACACCTCCATAATTCAAATGTCTTTTATGAATGCATTATCTTTTAAGTAGATGCGACGTTCTGTAATGTTGATGGACCCTAGTGTACATCACTTGAATACAAAATGCAAGCTATTGCGCGATAAAAAAATCTTTCTAAAAATCACAATAAAACAACAGGCATATTGCCGCGATATCGGTCATACAGGCATAAAAAAACTGCTGAGCGCTTTTCCAGCAAACTCAGCAGTCTTATCCGATTGGCGTCAGGCTCAGCCCGCGTAGGCCAGGACGACCTTGAGGACATCCTGTGCGATGCTCTTCTCCTCGACAATGGACCAGTAGTGCGTATCATCCTCGTAGATGTCGCCCGACTCAGCGGCATTCTTCTGCTCGAGGATGTACCAGGCCCCGCGCCCCGTGTTGTACCAGAACTTGTAGACGTACGGATACGTCTTGTTCTTGATGTTGTCCGTGTAGTAGACGCCGACATTGATGTGCTCTGCGTCCGGGCGGTATACCGTCGAGGTGTCGACGACGTACTTCTCGTCGACGTGCTGCTCATACGCCGTTACATAGGCCGCCGAGCAGGCCGTCGGCACATAGACAGCCGCGACTGCTGCGACGAGCATCGCCAAAAAGCTCAACTTCATGATCTTCATGAATGTTCCTTCTTTCTTGTGGGAGGTTCCCGTATTCCAACGCTTCTAGTATACAAGTCCGGCCTTCAAAATACAAGTAGCTCAGTCAAAAAGCCTCTTCCGCAGCAGATGCGCGAAGAGGCTTTGACACGCCTGCGAAGGAATAGTCACTCTCCTGACAATCAGAGCTTGAGCATGAACACCTTGTCGCCGCTCCCCGCCTCCTTGGCTTTGCTGGAGCTTTCCTTCACGATGGCCAACACCTGATTCCCTCCATAAGGCATCATCTGGACGTCGTTCTGGCCGTCAAACAGCTTGTCCGCACTGATCCTGTCGACAAAGGAACCGTCTTTTTTGTTGAAGATATTAATCTTGCGGATGTTGCCGTCGAATACGAAGAGGTAGTCATCCGTGACGGCTACGTCAAACGCGCTGGCCAGGAAGCCCGGCTTGCGGTCAGGGTCATTCTTGCGGCCGAGGATATACGCTTGTGTGCCGTCCAGGCTGTAGGCGGCGACAGCGCCGACGCTCATCTTGCCGTCCAGGGTGCTGCCGAACAGATAGACATTCTGGCCATCGCAGGCAAGACCGTCCGGCGTCGTGAGCAGTTTATCGCGCTCTTTCGGGATGACGGTGCCAATCTCCTGCGAGACTTTTCCATCCGCAATGGCATAGCGCACAATGGCCTGCGCATTGTAGAACGACACAGCTTCATCCTTGCCCGGTACGCCAACCATGCCGCGAACATTCTTCTCGTAGAACGGCTTGCTGGTTCCATCCGAAGCGACAGCATTGACCTTGCGCTTGGCATCGGTGTAGATCAGTTCCTTGCCGTCATTGGAGAGGAAACTCTCTTCCGGCACATCTTTGACGAATTCCGCATTCGTGATCTTGAGGTTATCATCCTCGAGCTTCGCCTCGAGGATGGTCCCCGTGTTGGCATTGCGGATGTAGATGGTATCCCCAATCTTCGTCATAGCGCCGGTGCGGTGGAACGTCTTCGTGATGACGATCTTGTCGGTGTTGTTGATCTTAGCCAGCGAGAGTTCCTTGCCCTGCTCCAGCTTCACCGGCTCGTAGTTCAGGGTGATCTTTGGCTTCTGCGGCTCTGGATCCTTCGGCTTGTCTGTACTCGAGTTGTCGCAGCCGAGCACGAGCACAGCGATCAGCAGTCCGATTATCAGGGCGGCAACGCGTTGCAACTTCCTCATGGTCATCCTCCCCTTCTTTTTCTTCTTTTCCATCACATCTCACGATTCTTTCTTTGCCTTCGGCTGGCGCTTGATCTGGGTGTAAAGGAAGGTATCGTTGCTGTCGACGAGAGAGAAACTTTCTTCCTCAAGGTAGGAGTCAGCCTTGACGGCCTTGTGCACATTGCTCATGCCGGCAATCAGGATATAGCGCACGAGGAAAGCGGCGCCGAGTGCCAGCACGAAGGAAATCCCTAGGATCTTTGCAGTCATAAAGAGCCCCCCTTACGTCGTCATGAAATACTGCACGATGAAGTAAAGCACCGGCCAGAATACAGCGAGCGCAATGGCGGGATAGAGCCACGACTTGCGCTTGTCGATCGGCAGGCTGCCGACGAACTTGCCCGTCTGTCCATTCATCATGAAGGTGTAGGGCTTGCCCTCGTAGCGCGTCGTCAAGATCCAGACCGGCATCATCGCGTAGGATATCGCGGCGCTCTCGCGCAAGAAGGACGGGTCGCCTGTAAGCGAGCAGCGGTCGTATCCCTTGACAGTCTTCTGCAGCGTGTCGATGGCCGTCGAGCGCATGCGGTCGTCGGCGCGCGGGATGCTCGCCTCCGCATCGACATCGTACTTGTCGGCCAGATGGCCTGTGAGGTAGGCCGAGGAAAACGGTACGAGTTCTGCATAATCGAACGGCTCGATGCTGTCCATGTACGCATCGTCCATGCGCTCGCTGCCATCGACAGGGATGCGCGCGAAGTGCATGGAACCGGCGCGCTCGCACTGGTAGACGCTCGTCTCCGTGATGATCTCATCCGCCGTCTCGCGGCGCACATCGTTCTCGGCGCGGAAATTGGCCCTGGCAAAGACATCGGCGTCAAAGAGCCAGAATGGCACGTACATCGCCTGGATGTCCTTCGTGCGATTGGCCCCGGCAAAGCCGTCGGGCAACAGATACTTGCCCTTGTAGAAGGATTGCAGCGCCTCCTGCGCCTCTTTCTTCGTCTTCTTGAACGGGAGGATGAAGTCCGGCTTCACCATTCCCTCGAATTTTGCCGGCATCATGTTGGGGCTGCCGCAGTAGGCACATTCTGTCGCCATCGTATTGCCATCGGAAACGAGCTCGGCGCCGCACGAGGAGCAGGTCTGCATGGCCATGGCGCTGCTCTCCTCTGGCGACCACTCGCCGCCCGCTGCGGCAGTGTCAAATTCGGCTTCCTTTGTTTCGGCAGCGCGCCTGGCGGCTTCCTGATCCCGGGCGAACATCGCCTCGATGGCCGCGATCTCAAATTCGGTGCCGCAGTACTCGCAGCTGACCGTATCGCGTCCCGGCTGGAAGGAAAGCGGCGCACCGCACTTCGGGCATTTATAGCTGACTGACGATTCGGCCACGATACTCACCTTCTTCTCTCTTCATCTGCTCTTTCTATCGATTCTTTATTGATGCATTGCAGACGCTATGCATCACTGCTTGTCACTCTCATCGAACGGGTCGCCGCACTCCGGGCAGAACTTCGGCGGGTGCTTCGGGTCCTTCGGTTCCCAGCCGCACTTGTCGCAGCGGTAGAGCGGCTCGCCCGCTGGCTTCTTCGCGCCGCACTCCATGCAGAACTTGCCCTTGTTGACCGTACCGCAGCTGCAGGTCCAGCCATCAGAGGCGGGTTTTGGCTGCGGCTTGCCACACTCCTCACAGAACTTTCCCGCATTGCCCGCATGACCGCACGAGCAGGTCCAGACTGCCTGTGCCTGCGGCGGCGCTGCCTGCTGCGATGCCGGTGCCTGCTGCATGGGCGGTGTCAGCGGGTTGCCCTGAGAGGGCGCCCCCTGGCCGAATGCGCCCATCGCACCGGCACCCATCTGCCCGGCCATGCCCATGCCCATGAAGCCGAAGGCACCGCCCATGCCAGCCTCATTGCCGGCTGCCGTGCGCATCGCATCGGCCGTCGCCGTCGCCAGGCGCCCGGCCCGCATGTCAGGATTGCTCATGATGGCGCTGTCCTGGATCTCCTTGATGCGGCGCTCATCTTCTTCCTCGGCCTTGACCGACGAGACGCCGAACGAGACGATCTCGATGCCGCGCTTCTTGCCCCAGTCTTCCGAGAGCTCCTCGCTGAGCTCATTGCGGATATCCTTCGTGTAGTTGATGAGCTGGGTGTAGCGGATGCCCTTGGCCGCGATGCGCCCGAAGGCCGGCTGCAGGGCCGTCAGGAGCTCACTTTTTAGCTGCGAGTCGATCTCCGAGCGCTCGTAGACGGTGTCGAAGTTGCTGCAGACGTTCGTGTAGAACAGAATGGGATTCGCGATGCGATAGCTGTATTCACCGAAACAGCGGATGTTGACGTTCAGCATGTACGGTCCGATCATCGTCTCGAACTGGATGGACTGTGGCGTGCCGTACTTGTTGCCCATGATCTCTTTCGTGTTGAAGTAGTAGACGCGCTGATCCTTCGGCGCATCGCCGCCGAACGTGAAGCGCTTGCCCATATTGCGGAAGACAGCCTTGAGGTCACTCGCCAGGTCGCCGCCAAAGACAGTCGGCTCTGTCGAGCTGTCGTAGATGTACTCGCCCGGCTCGGCACAGATCTCGACGACCTTGCCCTGCTCGACGATCATCATGCACTGGCCCTCATTGACGACGATGACCGAGCCCTTCGTGATGATATTGTCCTCGCCCGAGGTATTGGAGCTCCTGCCCCGCGAACTCGTGCGCTTCTGTCCTTTTGCGGCCAGCGTGTCCTTGTCGAGGCTGTCACAGTAGAGGAATTCTTTCCACTGATCGGCCATGACGCCGTCTGCTGCGCCCATTGCTGCCTTGATGAGACCCATGATAATCCTCCTTTTCTAACTAGTCAGAACAACGGCTCAGAATGCGACCTGCGGGACTTCCTTCGCCTTCTCCTCCGCCCGGAACTGCGGAAGCGGCCGCATGCCCATCATGTCGGCGAAGAACGTCCCCGGAAATGTCTGTATCTTGATGTTGTAGAAGCGGATGGCCTCATTGTAGTCCATGCGCGCGACGGCGATGCGGTTCTCCGTGCCGCTGATCTCGCGCATGAGCTCTGTGAACTGCGTGTTCGCCTTGAGGTCCGGGTAGTTCTCTGCGATGGCTATGAGCTTGCCGAGCGCACCTGTAAGCTCCGCATCGGCTGCGCCGAGCTCTTCCGGAGAGCCAGCGTTCATGAGCCTTGCACGCGCATCCGTGACGGCCTTGATCTGGGCTTCTTCATGCTTCATGTAGCCCTTGACCGTGTTGACGAGATTCGGGATGAGATCAGCCCGCCGCTGCATCTGGTTCTCCACCTGACCGTAAGCCGCATCGACATTGAGCCGCGCGCTCTTCACCGAGTTGTACTGGTACCCGAAGAACAGGCAGAAGACGAGGAACAGCCCTATAAGAATTGTCCCACCTTTCATATATATCCTCCTTCCCGACGCCCATCCGGACGCTCCCTTTGCTGTCGCTATCTTGCATTCTAATCGGACTCTTATGCTTTACCATCCCCCCGAAGCACCGCCGCCGCCACTGCGGCCCCCGCCAAAGGAGCCGCCGGACCCGCCCGAGCCACCGGAGCTGTGCCGCTTGCTACCGTCATTGCCCGACCGCCCCGCTCCCGTGCCGCCAACCGAATCCGAAAAGAGGTGGCCAGACGACAGGAGATGCAGGATGCCCTTCAGGGTGTCCCAGACCGCGTAGACGAGCAGCGCCATGAGGCCGAAGAAGATGGCTGCGCCGAGCAGGATACTCCAGAACGAGGCGTCCGCCTCTTCTTTGACATTCTCGGGGACCTCGGCACCGTACTCCTCATACGCCTTCTGCGTGAGTTTTGCATAGGCCACGACAATGGCTTCGGAGTAGTTCTCACTCTTGAAGTCTGCCTTCATGTCATCGAGCACGGAACCCGCATAGCCATCGGTGATGGCACCTTCGAGGCCGTAGCCGACCTCAATGCGGAACTTGCGGTCCTCCTTGGCGATGAGCAACAGCACGCCGTTGTTCTTCTCGGCATCGCCGATGCCCCAGTTGCGGAAAAGCGTTGTCGCGTATTCCTCAATGGAAGCGCCATCAAGAGAGGAGATGGTCACGACGACAACCTGAGCCCCCGTCGCCGCATCAAGCCCCCTGCCCATCTCCGCAATCTTTGCCGCATCCTCATTTGAGATCATCGCAGCCGTATCGGCCACGTACGTCATCTGAGCGGGCTTCGGCAGGACTGCCGGCGCGGCCGCAGCCACGGCGGCAAGCGCGATGAGCAGCATCAAGATTATGCCAACCACATAAGAGCGGCTTTGAAGTAAGCTCTTTCTATCCATCGCTCTCATCCCCTTTCGTTATCAGTATACTGCCAAGGGAGGTGCGACCGTACTGTCATAAATGACAGGTAGGCAAAAAAAAAAGAAGCTGGGCTATCAGCTTCTCACTATGATGATCCCTCAATCTTTCGGGGCAGGGCAGACCCCCTCTATTGTCAGCGTGAATGAAGGCTGCGGCGATATGGTCATGTGTGCGCCCAGCAACTTGACACGCCGGATGATGGCCGAGAGGCCGCTGCCGGGGTGGAAGTCCGGCGGCGCACCGCAGCCGTTGTCGGCGATGCGCAGACCCGTCTCGCTCATCGTCACCTCGACGGTATCCGCATGGCCGTGGCAGATACCATTCGTCGCTGCCTCGCGCAGGATCTCCACGAAGGCGAGCGCCGTCGTGCGCTGCGCAGGCAGCTGTCCCGTGAGCTGGACTTTCACGCCAAATGCCTCATAGGCCCGAACGAGATCCTCCAGGAGCTCCTGCGGCGATTCTTCCTCGAACCAGATCTCTTCGAGCACCATGTCGACCGTGGGCACAAGCTTGGCCGCCTCCAAGGGCTCCGGCGCGGTCAGCAGTCTCTGCAGCATGCTGATGCGGCTGCCCATGATGTCGTGCACGCGGACGCGCACCTTCTCGAGCGTCTTGAGGCGCTCCTGCTCGACAGCCGATTGCAGCAGGCGCTTTGTCTCAGCAGCCTGCTCGGCCAGCACTGCGTTCTTCGCTTCGAGCTCGCGCGTGACGGCGTCGAGCTCTGTCACATTGGAGGCCGTGATCTCGATGCAGCCGCCCTTCATTGCCTTGCGCCGCAGGAGCCAGGCGCTGTGACGGAAGCGAAAGATCAGCGTCCCCGAGGCCTTGGCCGAAACACGCTTCCCGGCGATGGCCTCGAGGCACTGCCAGAAGGCCTCGGCATTGCGGAATTGCACACCGGCAATCCCTTCCATGAAGTCAAGCATCGAGAGATTTGCCAGGACGATGCGCCCATCGCCGTGTGCGAAGAGAATGCCCTCCGGCAACGTGTCGAGCCCTTCGCGTATCCGCTCGCGCTCTGCTCGCGGGCGCCGCCAGAGAAATCGCCAGCGAGCGATGAGCAGCAGCGCCGCCATCGGTGTGCTCCACGGGAAATGATTGGACAGCGCGCCAAGAGCCATCACAGCTGCTGCAAAGAGCAGTGCAGCCTGCGCGATGCAGCGGCCCTTGATGAGCGTGCGCATCTCTTGCCTGCACAGATGCCAGAGGCCTGCGAAAGAGAGTCCTAGAGCCGGGATGAGCAAGAGCGGATGGAGTCCCCGGACCGCGATATGGACCGCAGCGGCGCGCATATCGAGGCAGTCGAGCAGTAAATCACAGGCGAGCAGCACCGCCGTTCCCTCAAACCAGACCGAGGCATCGCCGGGCACGCGGCACACATAGGCTGCCCGCAGCCCAGATGCGGTGCAGATGACAGCCAGGAAGGCAAGCGGCAGCATGGCAAAGGCAAAACCGTAATCGCTCATGGCGCCGCCTCCCCTCGGGCAATGGCACATGTGACGGACACGGCATAGCCGAGGTCCCTGCACGAGATCAGAGCCGCCTCATGCTTTTCCTGCCAGAGAGACTGCCATCGATCCATCCACGCGTCGTGCCCATCCACTAGGAACGTCACGCTCTTCTCTCCCATCGTCACATACACTTCCTGGGCGGCCTGGCTGCGCGCCGCCTCGGCGAGGAATGTCACCAGTGCATCGAAGGCCAGAAGCGCCCCCTGTGCCGGCAGTACCTTCGGCATATTCCAGGTGATGGCCGCATGCACATGGAAGGCGCGCAGTGCCGAACAGATTTCCGAGGCAGCCATCTCGAGCTCTTCGATCGCGATTGTCCCGCTCTCCTCGCTCTTCAGGAAGAGCACACAGCGCTTCTTCGTATATGTCGCGAGCAGGTTGAGCTTGTGGACCGCATGCTCTCTCTCCTGCCCTTCGGTGCGCAGGATCTCCTCGCGGAACTCCCGGAAGTACGGCCGCAGTTCTTCAAGAAGTGCCTCGACCTCCCGGCGCAGGCGCTGGTGCATCGCCGCTGCTGTCTGCTGGCGGCGGAGATGCACTGTGCGCCGCAGATAGCGGCTCCTGCGCTCTAGTGCGCGGTTTGCCTGCGCGAGACTGCGCTGGCGTTCATGCAGCAGGCTCATGTCCTCATACCAGACGAGGGTGCCGCCACCCGGCACCTCCATCTTGGAGATGCGGCAGTCACGCCGTGCCCCCTGCTCCGGTGCTGCCTTCGAGACGAGGCGCACAGCCCCCCTTGCATCGAACAGCATGAGACCAAGCGATGCCTCGCGGAAGAATACCTCGTGATCGTGATTCGACGGCATGAGCCCCGTCCGCAGGCAGAGTTCGAGCAACAGCAGAAAGAAGCCCGTCGTCGTGAGCGTCACGTCGATGCGCACGGCAGGCAGAAAATTGTAAAAGATAGAATAGAGAAGGAACAGGATGCAGCACACGACAGGCAGCACCATCTGGAAGCGCCAGATTTTCTGCAGCTTCGCCTTGATCCAGAGGATTGCCAATGCCGTAAAGACTTCCAGGAACCAGAGGGTCCAGTAGGCATAGGCACCCCATTCAACCTCCTCTTCCCAGTCGCTGCCCTCCCTTTCCTGCGGGAACGAGAAGAACTGCTCATGCCAGTCATTCGTCAGGATGGCGATGGCCAGTGCGAGATTCAGGACGAGCAGTGCGAAAAGATGCACCGGAAGCCTCTGCGCGACAGCATCACGGTCGGCCACATGCGCAATCCATAGCAGTGCGACAGGCAGGGCCGCGCGGAAGATGTAATAGAGATACCAGAGCAGCCTCAGCAATGTCTCATCCGCATCCAGCACAGCCGGCTCGGCCATGTACTTCAAGAGGCGCACGGATTGCCAGGCGAGCAGCGCGGCAAGGAGCAGCCGGATGGCCCGGCGCGCGCCGCGGTGGAGGAAGCGCGCCCGGAGCGATTCACCCCAGAGCACGGTCAGAGCCGGCATGAGCACATATGCAAGATGGCGCAACCAGACGACATCCATACCATCACCTCCATTCCACATTCCTACTCTCGAACATTCCCTCGCTGCATCTCTTATGATACAATGAGAATAACCCAATTTGAACGAGAATCCACCCTCGCGCACCAAGAAAGGGGATACGTATGATGACCCACCAGAAGGCACGCCTGACCACACGAAATCTCTGCCAATGCCTCGGCGCCTTCGCCCTGCTGTTGAGCGCCTCCTCCACAGCCGCCGGAGCAGATGCCAGCTTCCAAGAACTCGAGCAGCAGGGCACGCTTGACAAACGAGAGCCTGCCCGTGCGGATGACGGAAAAAACTATCCGCGCCTTGTGCTGCACGGCGACTACCGCTTCCTCTACGGCAAGGGACGCTTCCACGCAGATGTACCCCAGGACCTCGGCGGGCCATACCGACGCGTCGACCAGGATCACTTCCGCGCCGAACAGCGCCTGCGCATCTTCCCGTTCCTCGAAACGAGCGGAAGCACGAGCATCCGCACGATGCTTGAGGACAAGCGCGACCGCAAGGACGAATCGCGCCGGCAGCGCCTGAAGCTCTCACGCCTCTACGTACAGCATGAGAACACCCACACGAAGCTCGAAGCAGGCCGCTTCAACTACTACCTCATGGACGGCAATGTCATCGACAAGCGCATCGACGGCCTGCGCTTCCGCACAGGAGACGTCGACTGGCCGCAGGGCAGCCTGGCCGTCTTTGTCGGCCGCACGACAGATGAGCCGGACAAACAGAAAGACGGTGTCTCGCTGCTCTGGAAGAAGCGCCTCGGCAAGATGGACGCCAGTGCCGCCTATCTCGATTTCCGCCAGCGCGAGGACCTGCCGGCCAGCCTGCCAAAACTCCATAAGTCTGGGATAAAGGCAGGCCGCGATGGCGATGGCTTCGACCGCCAGCACATCGCCTCGCTCGCCGCCCACTACCATCCCACCGAAAAATGGGAGCTCGGGCTCGAGGTCCTGCATTCAGACGGCCGCCACAACGCCGACGATTACCGCGAATCAGAGCGCGGCTTCGTCGCACTCGTACAGTATGGGGTGCTCGATGAAGCGCGCGCCGGCAGCTTCTCGACCTGGCTCCGCTATTACGACCAACCATCGTCGTCCGTCCTCTACCCGACGATGGATGCTGACAGCACCTTCTTCCGGCGCCAGGGCTTCCGCGGCTGGGGCGTGCGCACCGACTACGTCATCGCGCCGGGCCTTGCCTGCGCCGTCGAGGGATTCCGCCTTGAGAACCGCAGCGAGGGAGCCCAGCTTCGCGCGATGCACGAGTACATCCTCGGCACGAGCGTCACAGCCTACTTCTGACCTCGCGCAAACGTGCGTTTTAGGTACAATTTCAGGTACAATCAGGAGAATACCGTATCATCGCGCTCGCATTCATTCTGCGTCTCTGCGCTCGTCAGCCCCTTCTCGGCCGCTTCTACGGCAAGGCCGACCACGCTCTTGTGGCCGGTCTTTTCGAGCATATTGGTGATGTGGAAGCCGACCGTCCGCTTCGAGATGCCGAGCAGCTCGGCAATCTCCTCGCGCGACTTGCTGCGGCAGATGAGCTGCAGGATCTCGAGCTCGCGCTCCGTCAGGTTGGCCTCCGCCGCGCCGAACGTATCCCGGCCGCGGATGACCGGGAAGACGTGCTCCCCCGCCATCGTCCGCCGGATGCAGTCGATGAACGCCTCCCCCGCGGCTTCCTTATAGATGAAGCTGTCTGCACCAGCATCCCTCGCCCAGCCGACGAAGGCCAGCTCCGACATGCCCGTCATCATGACGACGCGGATCTTTGGGAAGCGCTCTTTGAGCCTGCGGCAGATCCGGATGCCGCTCGTGCGACTCTCCATGCAGATATCCATGAGCACCAGGTCCGGCCGATAGCGCAGGCATGCCTCCTCCGCCAGCTCGGCCAGCGCGCACGTCGCGCAGACGGCAATGTCCGGCACCGGCTCAAAGACCTTCTTGAGCCCCTCCAGCAAGATCCTCTGGTCGTCCACGAGCAGGATGTCAATCATCGCACTCCCTCCCATTCCATCGTATTTCTTCTATTGTATCATAGAGAAGAGTCAGAAGGAACCGCACGTTGTACCTAAAACGCACTTTTCAACGCCACCTGAAATGTACCTTTCAGTCAAGCAGGAGTGACTCGCCAACATCTGGCATGATGTGTGGTATAATAAAAAAATACTCTCATGAAAGGACTTGATTCTCTGAACAAGAAATACCTCTATCTGCTCGCTGCGGCGCATCTGAGCAATGACATCAACACGGGTTCGCTGCCCGCCCTGCTGCCGTTCTTCGTCAGCTTCTACGGCATGGACTACACGGCCATCGCGGGCCTGATGTTCGCCTCCTCGTTTCTGAGCTCCATCATCCAGCCCTTGTTCGGCTATCTGGCCGACAAGGGCTCGCGCCAGTGGTTCATGGCCGTCGGCGTCTTCTTTGCCGGCACCTCGTTGGCTCTGACGGGCTTCGTCTCCGACTACTGGCTGATCTTCGCTGCCGTCACGATCATGGGCATCGCGACGTCCATCTTCCATCCGGAGGCCGCCCGCTGCGTCAACGGCGTCTCGCAGGGCGCGCGCGGCAAGGGCATGAGCATCTTCAGCGTCGGCGGCAACGGTGGCTTCGGCTTCGGGCCACTCCTCGCCGTCTTCCTCGTCACGACCTTCGGCATGCACGGCCTCGCTTTCTACGGCATCACGGCCATCTGCATGAGCGTCCTGCTGCTCATCGCGGCCCCGCACCTGCGCCGCGCCATTGAGCGCAACAAGAAAGAGACGGCTGTTAAGACCGGCGCGGGGCAGAGTGACGACCGCCCTGCTGCCACGAACGACTGGCACGCCTTCGGCCGCCTCTTCCTCGTCATTCTCTTCCGCTCGACCGTCTTCACGGGCCTCTCGAGCTTCCTGCCGCTCTTCTGCATCCAGGCGCTCGGCACGAGCGAGGCCATCGGCTCGATGACGCTCTCCATCATCAGCATCGCCGGCGTCGCCGCCACGCTCTTCGGCGGCTGGTTCGCCGACCGCCACGGCTACCGCAAGACGCTGCGCCTCGGCAGTGTCCTGCTCGTACCGTTCCTCGCCATCGCCGTCTTCTCCCACAGCATCTACGCCGTCTACGCCATGCTGCTGCCGATGAGCTTTGCCATGCTCGCGCCGTACTCCTCCTTCGTCGTCATCGGCCAGGAGTACCTCGCCAAGAACATCGGCTTCGCCTCCGGCGTCACGCTCGGCATCTCGATGAGCATCGGCGGCATCATCGCCCCCGCCCTCGGCCACTACGCCGACACCTACGGCATCGCCGCCGTCATGGCCCTGCTCGTCCTAATTGCCGCCATCTGCGCCGCAGCCACCTTCCTGCTGCCCGCCAAGAAGCATCAATGAGAATATAGCACCCCCATACATACATGAAAAGGCCTGCACAGACCACGTGCAGGCCTTTTCATGTATGTATGGAAATCAGATGAACAGGATTGTATCGCCGACCATGAGCCGCGGGGCGTGCCCGCCCTTGAGCGCCATCTGGCCTGGCATCTCCGTCTTTTCCTGATTGAAGATCAAGGTGACATGGCCGTGCTCGCGCAAGGTCTGGTTCGCAATCTGGCCGACATCCGTGACCGTGTACTCCCGGTCTGCAATGATCAAGCGGTCACCCGGCACGATGTCTTCCGTCAGATTTCCCTTCGTATGGGAGATGACCATGTTCTCATAGGCGGGTGGAACATCTTTATCGAACAAGATCAGACTGTCGCGGATCTTCATGAACGACAGTACAGAATCTCCGATAGCCGTTACAGTCGCTTCGTATTTCATAGGTTATACCTCCAAGGATTACAAGATCTGAGCAATCAGCAAGGTCAGGCTAATTGCCGTCAGCGAGGCCACGCATGTCGCTGCCGTATACGACTTCAGGGCACCCTGCACCGTCAGGCCGAAATACTCCTTGACAATCCAGAAGCCGGAATCCGTGACGTGCGAGAAGCAGATGGCACCGGAACCGACTGCCAGGCAGACGATAGCCGGGTCGAGATTCGGATACTGCGGAAGCATCGGCAGGACAATGCCAGCAGAGGTCATCATCGAGACTGTCGCCGAGCCGACAGAGAAGCGCATGATTGCTGCTACGAACCACGCCAGCAGCAGTGGATTCATGTCAAGGGAAGTCAGGATCTCACCGAGCTTGACACCGAGGCCGCTGTCCAGCAGCACCTTGTTGAAGGCACCGCCTGCACCGATGACAAGCAGGATGCCTGCGACCGGACCAAAGCACTGTTCCGTGTACTTCAATAGGTCCTGCATCGTCTTGCCACGGCAGATGCCGAGCGACCAATAAGCGAAGAATGCCGAGATCAGGAGAGCCGTAATCGGGTTGCCGATGAAGTCGACCCATACGCCAACTGGCGAATCCTTCCAGGGAGACAGCGCGAAGATGGTCTTTGACACCATGATGAGCATCGGCAAGAGAATCGTGAACAGCGTGATGCCGAAATTCGGCAGCTCACTATCCGGCACTGGCTTCTCGCCCTCGCGCAGCGTGTCAAGGTCCGAATGGATGCCCTTGGAAACAAAGCGCGTCCAGATTGGGCCGCCCACAGCTGCACAGATGGTGCAGACAACGAGGCCGAGCAGGATGACTTCACCGACATCGGCACCGAGTGTCGCCGTGATGGCCATGGCAGCCGGATGTGGCGGCAGCATGCAGTGGACGACCTGCAGCGAGATGCCAATCGGCACGCCGATGCGCACGATGGAAAGGCCCGTAGCGCGCGCCACGCTGATGACAAGTGGAATCAGGAGGACAAAGCCAACCTGGAAGAACACAGGGATGCCCGTGATTAGGCCGACGACCATCATGGCCCAGTTCGCGCGCTTCTGGCCAAAGCGAGCGATCAAAGTACGTGCCAGGCGCTCAGCGCCGCCGGAAGTCTCGAGCATCTTGCCGAGGATACTGCCAAATCCGAGTACCGTCGCCAAGAAGCCCAGTGTGCTTCCCATACCAGCCTCAATGGACTTGCAGATGCCATTGAGCGGCATCCCTGTCACGAAGCCCACATAGAAACAGACGATGACCAGGCTGACAAATGCCTGTATATGCGCCCGCATGATCAAGAATACGACGAGCATGATGGCTGAAAGCAATGTGCCTACTAAGAAAGCCGTTTCCAAAATCGTTCCCCCATTTCTTTCTGCAATATCTGGTACGCCCTCTATAAAGGCCGGCTACGCGGCACTCACTTCAGGTCAAACCAGTCGAGATACTCCCGCACGACGTTTTCCATCGCCGACTCTGCCTGCTTGGCAACCTGCTCAAAGCGGAGATTCGGGTCATCCTGTGCAGTGAGATACTCCCGAGCCGCGCGGACACCGCTTGTCGACACCTCCGTATTGATGTTGATCTTCCGAATGCCGCGGCGGATGGCCTCCTGCAAAGTGTCGCGCGAGATACCCGAACTGCCGTGCAGGACGAGGGGCGTCTCCACAGACTGCGCGATGGCAGACAGGCGCGCAAGGTCCAGATGCGGCGTTCCCTTATAGAGGCCATGTGCATTGCCAATCGAGATGGCCAGCGCATCGACACCCGTCCCTTCTGAGAATGCCTGTGCTTCCTGCGGAGTCGTATAGCTTCTCGGATCACCCGGGTCACCAGAGCCGTCTTCATCATTGAGGTAGCCGAGCTCACCTTCCACACTGACCGAGACGAGATGCGCTATGTCCACGATTCTTGCAGTCGAGCAGATATTTTCCGCAAGCGGCTTCGACGAGCCGTCAAACATGATGGAAGTAAAACCGGCGCGTATCGCCCGCAGGACGGTCTGCTCCTGCTTCGTGTGGTCAAGATGGAGCACAACTGGCTGCGGAGTCGCCGCTACATACGACTTCACCAGAGCGGCCATTGCCTCGAGCGGCATGTGCCTGTCATATTTTTCCCCAAAGGCCAGGATGACAGGGTGACTGCCATCCGTAGCCTTCAGGACAGCCTGGACGGATTCGACATTGTAGACATTGAATGAACCAATAGCACAATGGCGTTCTTCCGCCAGGCGCAAGATTTCCTGAAGATTGACCAGCATATCATTTCTCCTCGAGCTTCGCTACAATGTCGCGCAGGGTAGTGACAGCGCCGACATTGCCAGGGAAGATGATGTAGCTCATGCCCGGGAACTTGCTTTCAGCACCAGTCTTCCAGACAGGGATGCCCGGTGCAACCTGACCAAGGACAAGAGCGCGCTTGACCGAGAGTCCTTTCGTGCCGACATCGCTCGACGTGATGCCACCCTTCGCGATAAGGAAGGCAGGCTGGATGGAGAGACGGCTGACAATGCTCGTGATGGCCTCCGATATCTTGACAGAGACACGCAGCGACTCTTCTTCCGAGCCAGCATCAAAGCGCTTGCGTCCCGTGTAGACCGCTACGGTCTGACCGTTCTCGATGGCCTGCTCCACATCGCCTACGACTCGCCTCAGTTCTGCTTCGAGCTTCTCCGGCTCTAAGACGAGCATGTGATTGAACTCGATAAACTTGACATCCTTGAGCTCCTTGAGCTTGGCCAGCTGATCCGTCGTCTTCTTGACGTGCGAGCCGATGATGATGAGGCCGCCATTCGTATTGCCCGGCACGACGAGTTCTTCCTTCGTCAGGAGTGCCTTGTCCGGCACGCCGCCGATGACCTTCGTCCAAGCTGCCGCCGTGCGGAACATGAACGTCTTGCCTGCCTTCATCGCACGGATCATGGCAATCGCAAAGACTTTGACATCGACATAATCCACAGCATTGACAATCACCTTATTGAAGTCCTTGACCGCCATGAGCTGCTCGACAATCTTATCGACAGCCACAGCACGGAGATCATCCAGCGAGATGCACGTGACCGCAGCAGCCTTGAAAGCCCCCTTCGTCTTTTCCTCTACATACTCCGCAAGATTCGACTTCGTGTAGCTGAACGTCTTATCCTTCGCGAATTCCGTCTCTCCAGCCGGTACAAGGTAATCACCCTCCTGCACGTAGTGGACATCGCCAATCGTGAAGCGGCCGCCTTCCTTGAAGAACGGCATCAGGACTTCGCCATCAATCGTCTTGCCCGATTCCTGCTCCAGCGTCTTGCAGAGCGTCTCTGTCTCAAGCGGATAATGGCCGCGCAGCGTCGAATCGCTGCGGCTGATGATCATGAACTCCCGCCCGGTCTTCTTGGACTCTGCCATGACGCGTTCTGCAATCGTCTGATGGACTTCTTTCGTATACTGGGCAGAGAATGCACGGGAATTCGTCAGAATGAAGAACATGTCCTGTTCCTCAGCAAAACCGGCCGCAATACTCTCTTCCGACCAGTCCGTGTAGACATGGATGCCGTTGACTGTCTGCACCCCCGTCGGATCATCGTCCAGCACGATGATCTTCTTGTGGAAATCCTCGCGCTCTTTTGCCAGCATCGTATCGACTCGTTCCTCGTCGCCAGCGGGGATATCCTTGAACAATTCTTCTTTGAGTACCTTCATGACTTTATCCTCACTCTTCATGCGTCTTGACTACGACACCGGAAATATTCTCATAGAACTGGACAATGCCACTGTGATCATCCATCAGATGGCCCGTCGCCTTCAAGCTGTGCATGATCTGCTCCAGCACCCCCGTCATGACGAGTGGCAGGTCGAGTTTCTTGGCCGTATCCATGACATTCGTGATGTCCTTGAGGTTAATCTTGATCGGTCCGCCCGGTTTGAAATTGCGGCGGAACATCATCGGTGCCTTAGCATCCAGCACCGTGCTGCCAGCCAGACCGCCGCGGATTGCCTCGTAGACTTTCTTCGGATCCGCGCCGGCCTTGGTCGAAAGGATGAGCGCTTCGGCTACCGCTGCGATATTGAGGTTGACGATGACCTGATTGGCCAGTTTCGTCACCGAGCCGCTGCCCGTCGGTCCGACCAGTGTGATGGAAGATCCCATCGCTTCAAAGACATCGCGAACCTGATTGAGGACAGCTTCTTCACCGCCGACCATAATGGCCAGCGAACCTGCAACTGCGCCCGGCTCACCGCCGCTGACCGGTGCATCGAGGAACGCGCATCTCTTCTCTGCTGCCAGTTCAGCAAATTCCTTCGATTCCACCGGCGTGACGGAGCTCATATCCACGATGACCGTGCCTTCCTTGACACCAGCCAGGATGCCGTCATCGCCCTTGAGCAACGAGCGGACAATCGGACCACTCGGTACCATCGTGATGACGACGTCTTGATCCGCTGCAACTTCCTTTGCTGAAGAAGCACCCTTTGCCCCCTCTTCTACCAGTGCTTTGACTGCATCCTCCACGATATCGTAGACAGTCACAGCAAAGCCTGCTTTCAAGAGATTGCGAACCATCGGTTTGCCCATGATGCCCAGTCCTACAAAACCAATCTTCTTCATGATGTACTCCTCCTAAATAGAATGTTGCATGTAGTATACTACTTTGTAGTGTGTAGCATACTACTAAAATCTATAAGAAAATTCATGACTAGCATGAATCTTTCTTTTGTATGTTTCTGTATGTACGGATACTTACTCCAGCAATGTCGTCCCCAAAGCCATGGCGGTTTCCTGCATATGCTGCATAAAAGCACGCATCGCGGAATTTTCGTCTCCATGCAGGATTTCCTGCAGGATCTGATGATGTTCCAAGCACGCTTTTGCATTGCGGCGGCTCATGTGAAGAGAATTATATGTGGCCTGCTCAATCTTTGTGCGCATCTGATCGTTGATGCGCTTCAGATAAGCATTGTCCGTACACGATACCATCAGGCAGTGGAAGTCCGTATCGGCCTTCATGTACTCGAAATGATGTGACTCATCCTGTGCGAAGCTCTCGCTGTCGGACTGACAGGCCTGCATTTCCCGAATGACCTTCTGGAACGCTGCTTCATCGCGATGACGGACGAGATAACGGAGACTGTAGCCCTCTATCGCGATGCGCGCCTGCAGGATCTTCTGCAGATCTTCAGGCAGGACAGGCTTGACGCCCCAGCCGCGATTGGAGAATACTTCCAACATCCCCTCATTCGTCAGGCGAATGACAGCCTCACGGACTGGCGTACGCGATACCTCGAGTTTGTCAGCGAATTGTTGTTCCGAGTAGATTACCCCCGTCTGCAGCTCTCCCTTGATGATAGCGCGTTTCAAATATTGATACACCTGATCTTTATACGAGACTTTCTTGATCACGCGTCTTTCTCCTTTCACTGTATGTAGTATACTACTAAGAACTACACAATGTCAATACAAAAAATAAAAAAGAATAGGAAGTCGCCTAAAAAGCAACTTCCCGTTCCACGGCTTTGTATCTGGTATTACAGTCCGGCTTCCTCGCGCAGGATGGCAGCCTTGTCGGTGTGCTCCCACGGCAGGTCGACGTCAGTGCGGCCGAAGTGGCCGTAAGCGGCAGTCTGCTTGTAGATGGGGCGGCGGAGGTCGAGCATCTTGATGATGCCGGCCGGGCGCAGGTCGAAGTGCTTCTTGACAAGCGCCTCGATCGTATCCTCATCGACCTTGTTGGTGCCGAAGGTATCGACCATGATGGAAACAGGATGTGCGACGCCGATGGCGTAGGCCAGCTGGATCTCGCAGCGGTCGGCAAGGCCGGCGGCGACGATGTTCTTGGCGACGTAGCGAGCTGCATAGGCTGCACTGCGGTCCACCTTCGTCGGATCCTTGCCCGAGAATGCACCGCCGCCATGGCGTGCCCAGCCGCCGTACGTGTCGACGATGATCTTGCGGCCCGTCAGGCCCGAGTCGCCCTGCGGTCCGCCGATGACGAACTTGCCCGTCGGATTGATGAAGATCTTCGTCGCGTCCGTCAGGAGTTCTGCCGGCACGATGGCCTTGATGACATGCTCGATGAGGTCCTTGCGGATCTGTTTGAGCTCGATATTCTCGTCGTGCTGCGTCGAGATGACGATCGTGTCGACGGCGACCGGCTTGCCATCTTCATAGAGCACCGTGACCTGCGTCTTGCCGTCCGGACGAAGATAGGAGAGCGTGCCGTCCTTGCGGACCTCGGCGAGGCGGCGTGCGAGGCGGTGTGCCAGCGCGATGGTCAGCGGCATGTACTCCTTCGTCTCATTCGTCGCATAGCCGAACATCATGCCCTGATCGCCGGCGCCGATGGCATCTTCGATGTCCATATCGCCTTCGCGCGCTTCAAGGGCCTTGTCGACGCCCTGTGCGATATCCGGCGACTGCTCGTCAAGCGAGACGAGAATGCCGCAGGTATCGGCATCGAAGCCGTACTTGGCGCGCGTGTAGCCGATTTCGCGCACCGTCTCGCGGATGATCTTCGGGATGTCGACGTAGCAGTGCGTCGACACCTCACCGACGACGTGTACCTGGCCCGTCGTCACGAGCGTCTCGCAGGCCACGCGCCCATTCGGGTCCTTGGCGAGGATAGCATCGAGGATGCTGTCCGAGATCTGGTCGGCCATCTTGTCCGGATGACCCTCCGTGACCGATTCCGAGGTAAATAACATGCGTTTCTTGCTCAAGAGAGAAACCTCCTTCTGTTGAATCCATACTACTGAAATACGGACGAATCCACTCAGCTCCAGAACGGCCTGCACGGACCAGCAAGCTCACCGCTCTTCCCGTACATCAGAAAAAGCTCTCTATAAAAGAGAGCTTTCTATCGCACTCTCATCTTATAGGCTGAACCTAAAGGAATTGGCACCGTTTTGACAAAGCGTCAATGGTTGCCGCGGTTTCATTGGGCCAGTCCCTCCGCCGCTCTGGATGTGAGTTCACTATTCTGCTTGTTATATTCATCATAACGCATCCGCAGGGCCGCTGTCAAGCAAAAAATGAAGCGGGTTCATTTTTATTTCTCGTCGCGGAATTCGCAGATGACGACCTTCTCGGCCTGGTCGATCGTGCTGAGCTGGACGCTGACGACCTCGTGCGAGGAGGTCGGCACATTCTTACCGACGAAGTCTGCACGGATCGGCAGTTCGCGGTGGCCGCGGTCGACGAGGACTGCGAGCTGGATGGCCTTCGGGCGGCCCATGTCGATGATGGCATCGAGCGCTGCGCGGATCGTGCGGCCCGTGTAGAGCACGTCGTCGACGAGCACGATTGTCTTGCCCGTGATGTCGACAGGCAGTTCCGTCTGATGAACAATCGGCTGATACGAGAGTGACGAGAGGTCATCGCGATAGAGCGTGATGTCGAGGACACCGACTGGCGGCTTCTTGCCCTCGATATGCTCGATATTGGCAGCGATGCGCTCCGCAATCGGCACGCCGCGCGTGCGGATGCCCACGATGACGATGTTGTCGACGCCCTTGTTGCGCTCGACGATCTCATGCGAGATGCGCGTCAGGGCGCGGCGAATCCCCTCGGAATCCATGATGACGGTCTTGTCGGTCAATACTGGCATAAAAATCCCTCCCAAACACAATCCGTTGATCGTTACGACTGCAAAGCACGATACACTCTTGCAGGTGCTAAACGTGCGATCAGCGCTGGAACTTGGCACGCAGTGCCCTGAGGATCTTCTCCATGTCCTCGGGCAGAGGTGCCGTGAAGGTCATACTCTCGCGCGTGCGCGGATGGGTCAGCGTGAGTTGCATGGAATGCAGCGCCTGCCCCTTGATGGCAAACGGGCAGGCCTTGCGCGGCCCGTACTTGGGATCGCCGAGCACGGGATGCCCGATGCTCGCCATGTGCACGCGGATCTGGTGCGTGCGGCCCGTCTCCAAGCGGCACTCGACGAGCGTGTAGTCGCCGAAGCGCTCGAGCACGCGGAAGTGCGTGACAGCCGGCTTGCCGTGCTCATGCACGATGGCCATCTTCTTGCGGTCCGTCGGATGACGGCCGATGTCGCCCTTGATGACGCCTGCCTCCTCGCGGATGTTGCCGCAGACGATGGCCCAGTAGATGCGGTGCGCCGCCTTTGTGCGGATCTGCTCCGCGAGGTCGAGATGCGCCGCGTCGTTCTTGGCCGCGACCATGACGCCCGACGTGTCCTTGTCGAGGCGGTGGACGATGCCCGGACGGATCTCGCCGTTGATGCCGGAGAGATCCTTGCAGTGATAGAGCAGTGCATTGACGAGCGTCCCCGTGTAGATGCCCGTTGCCGGATGCACGACCATGCCGCGCGCCTTGTTGACGACGATGATGTCGCTGTCCTCGTAGAGGATGGCGAGCGGGATATCCTCCGGCAGGATCTCGACGGGCTTCGCCTCCGGCAGATGGAAGATGACTTCCTCCCCTGCCTGCAGCTTGTAGTTGGACTTGCGCACACGACCGCCGACGAGTGCCTGCCCCTCTGCGATGACCTTCTGGACATGGGCGCGCGAGAGCGCGGGCTCCATGCGCGTGAGGAAGCGGTCGAGACGCTCATCGTCCTGGTCTGCTGTAAACACCTTCGTAGAATCTGACATATTCACTCATCCATTCCCTTTCTTCTCCTCCAGCTCCACGCCTGCTCCTATCTCATGCTTGCCATCCATCGCGCACTCTGTGCGCTCACGCATCTTTCATGCGGAACAGTATGGCAAAGACCATGCCTGCAACACCGAGCACGATCGCAACATCGGCCACATTGAATACGGGCCAGATGCGGAAATCGAAGAAATCGATGACGAGGCCCTGGCGGATGCGGTCGATGAGATTGCCGACGGCCCCGGCAAGCATGGCAACACAGCCGTAGTAGAACGCTACGGGCTGCCTTTTGAGCTGCCTGTGGTAGGCCATGAAGGCGATAAAGAGCGCCACCGCCGCGAGGACGAAGAACCAGCGCGCCTGCGGCAGCATGCCGAAGGCGGCACCAGGATTCAGCACGTAGGTGATGTGGAAGATATGTGGCACGACGGGCAGACTCTCACCGGGCAGGAAGTTCGCGCTGATGGCGTACTTCGTCAACTGGTCGGCGGCGAGGATCAGGGCAAATAATACAAACGCCATGGCGCTGTCTCAGCCCTTCTGTACAGCATCAGCTGCAGGGGCATTCTCCTGTGGCGCAGCTGGATTTGCCTCAGCCTTCTCTTCCTGCTGCGGCGCAGTGGTCTGCTGGCGCGGCAGACGGTCGATGGCATCATGGAGCACAGCGAGCTCCGACTCAAGCGCTGCCTTGATCTGATAGAGGAACTGCGACTTGGCCTCGACGAGGCGGCAGTACTCGACAGTGGCGGACTTGACCTGGTGGTCAGCTGCCTCCACCATCTGGCGCGCCGAGATCTCAGCGTCGCGGCGCATGTTCTGGCACTCCTTCGCCGTGCTCTCGCGCAGGTTCTCTGCGTGCTGCTTGGCCGTGTCCGTGACCTCATTGGCCGTCTTCTGCGCAATCAGCAGCGTCTCCTTGAGATTGTTCTCGAGCTTCTGGTACTGCGCATTGTCCTTCTTCATGCGGGCGAGTTCTTCCTTGAGGTTGTCGTTCTCGCGGAAGAGTTTCTCGTAGTCGTTGACGACCTGGTCGAGGAAGTCATCGATCTCATCTTCGTTATAGCCGCGGAAGCTGCGCTTAAATTCTTTGTTGTGGATATCGAGTGGTGTAAGCAAAATCAAGATCTCCCATCTATATGAATGAGTCTGTGAATCCATGCATCTGTGGCCCGTCTGTACTCGTCAGATGTAGCGCTTGAGCACGACAACGGTGCGGCCCTTCTTCGTCTGGCCGCGGACTTCCGCGACCTCGAGGCGGCCGCGGCCGCGCATCGAGATGATGTCGCCCTCTTTGACCGTCTGCGACGCGCTCTTGACCGGCTGCCAGTTGAGCTTCATCTTGTCAGCGGCGATGTCAGCGGCCGCGCGACTGCGCGACGAACCGAAGCCCGAGGCCGCGATCGAGTCGATGCGCAGCGAGGCGACCGTCGCGCGGATCTCCTTGCAGCGCTCCTCGCGCGGCGCAATGTCCGCAAGGTCGGCCATCTCGCAGCTGACGCCAACGGCGCCGATCTTCGTGAGGTTCTGGAGCAAGTACTCTGCCATCTTGCTGTCGCAGAGTATGCGCACAGAATCCGCTGTCACCAAGAGGTCACCGAGGCGGTCCCGTTCAATGCCAAGCCCCATCAGGGCGCCGAGCACATCGCGGTGGCTCAGGCGTGCAAACTGACCGTTCCACGATGCCTTGAGGCAGGCGATGTCAAAGCCAGCGGGCGTGCCGGCGAAGTCCTCGTGGATGTACATCGCACGCGCGCGTTCCGCACCCTGATAGCCGCCGCCGAAATCGACGCGCAGCCCCGGATAGTTAGCTGCCACCGTCTCTGCGATTTCCTGGCCGTACGGGTCTAGGAAGCCGCTCAGGCGGAATTTCTGGCTGCGCTGCATGGCCTCTGCGAGGTCGACGAGCTTGACGACCGTCTCCTCGCCTTCCGTGCCCTTGTAAAACCGTATGAGTTTTTCTTTCTGTTCACTTGCCATATATGCTTCTCTTACTTCTTTTCTTACTTCTTACTTTTCCCTAAGTCCTTCGACTTCTCCGTCGCAGCAATCACGGCGTCAATCAGCGCGCCGCGCAGACCGCGATTCTCGAGCACGCGCACACCGGCAATCGTCGTGCCGGCCGGACTCGTGACCTGGTCGCGCAGGGCGTCCGGATGCTTCCCCGTCTCGAGGACCATCTTTGCCGCTCCGTAGACGGTCTGCGCCGCCAAGAGCGTCGCATCGTCGCGCTTGAGGCCCGCGGCCACGCCGCCGTCCGACAGTGCGTCGATGAGCAGGAATACGTAGGCCGGACCGCTGCCTGAGAGCCCCGTCACGGCGTCCATCGCGGTCTCCGTGACTTCGATGGCGCGGCCGACCGAAGACAAGAGCTCCGCGACGATGGCGGACTCCGCCTCTCCCGCGCGCGTGCCGCAGGCAAAGGCCGACATGCCGACGCCGACAGAGAGCGGCGTGTTCGGCATGATGCGCACGACAGGCTGCTCCGCAAACGACGCTTCCAACACATCGAGCGTCAGTCCTGCGACGATTGAGAGGATCAGCGTCGTGCCCTTCACCTTGTCCTTGACCTCTGCGATAGCCTTGGCCGCGGCCTGTGGCTTGACGGCGAGGAAGAGGACATCGACATGGCCGAGGAACGAGTCCGCTCCCACGCTCGCGTGGATGCCGTACTGCTCAGCGAGTTGCTGGCAGCGCGCTGCCTTGTGGTCCGATACGTAGATGTTCTCGCGGCTGACTGTCCCCTGCGTGATGCCGGCGACGATGGCCTCTGCCATCGCGCCGCCGCCGATGAAACCGACGCGCAAATCCATGCTCATAGAAAAGCCCCCTCAGACTTTACAGTATCCCTAGTATTCTTGCGGATGCGATGCACTCACTTCTTGAGCCAGGGCATCTCTGCCGACACCTTGCGCTCCTCTTCCGTATACGTCACATTGACATTGCTCGGCGCGCAGAGGAAGACATTGTGACCGACTTTCTTGATCTCGCCGTTCAGGGCATACGTCGTGCCGCTGATGAAGTCGATGATGCGCTTAGCTGCCTCAGCATCCGTGTGCTCGAAGTTGATGACGACTGGCTTGCGCTCGCGCAGATTGTTCGCGACCTGCTGTGCATCGTCAAACGTCTTCGGCTCGATGATGATGACCTTCATCTGCGCCGCCACGACATTCTCCCGGACCGAAGCACCAGAATGAAGATTGACTACATTGCTTGTCTCTTTCTCCTGATGATCTCGATTGCTCCCCAACGTTTCTTCCTCCTTCTGCTCTACAGCGCGCTTCTGGCTGCGCTCCCTCTCTCTCTCTTCTTCTTCGGCCAAGGCCAGCTTTTCGTCCTCATCTGGATCCGAGAGGCCAAACTTGCCACAAATCTTATCGATCACATTCATCTGAAACACTCCTCGATTTCTCTTTGTATGGTCTAGTACTGACGCGGGCCGAAGATTGCGGTTCCCACGCGGACGATGTTGGCCCCTTCTTCTACGGCAATCTGGTAATCATGCGTCATACCCATCGATAAATAGGATATATTCGCTGTCTTGAAGGGAATCTCCTTTACCTGCTGGAAAATTTCATACATCTCATGGAACAGCGGGCGGCATTTCTCGACATCATCGTAATTCGGCGCGATGCACATGAGGCCGCGCAGGCGCAGGTTCGGCAATTCATCGACGAGGTCTAAGAGCGGGCGCAAATCCTCCTTGTAGATGCCCGACTTGCTGTCCTCCTTCGCGAGATTGACCTGCACGAGGATATCCTGGCACTTGCCGATCTTGCGGGCTTCCTTGTCGAGGGCGCGCGCGAGGTGCTCTGTGTCGACCGAGTGGATCAGACTGAAGTACTTGACAGCCTGCTTGGCCTTGTTGGTCTGCAGGTGGCCGATGAGGTGCCAGGTGACATCACGGTCGAGGACATCGAATTTGCTCTTAGCCTCCTGGATGCGATTCTCACCGATATCGGTGGCACCGGCGTCAATGGCCGCGCGCATCGCTTCGACATCGTGGTTCTTCGTGACAGCGACGAGCTTCACAGGCGTGTCCTTCGGCACGCGCGTGCGGCGCGCCATGGCATCCTGGATATTCTGTTCAACTTGATGGAGATTTTCTGCAATCATGAGACTTCCCCCGTTTGTATTGGTAACTGGTATAAAAGAAAAATAAAATGATTCCATTGGCAGGAGCGCCGCTCAGCTGCGCAGAGCGATGACGGCGCCGAGACGCCCCGTCTGGCCGCCATCTGCGCGATAGGAGAAGAAATCCTCGTGGTGGCAGGCCGTGCAGGTGCGCGCCTCGTCGATATGCTCCCGCAGGACGCCAATCTCCTCGAGCTGCAGGCGGTTGGCCGCCCAGAGGCTCAGGTGCGTGCCGCCCACCGCATCTGGATGCGAGAAGAGCGCCGCCTCATGGCCTGAGAAGACCTCTTGGAACTGGCGCTCGACCTCAGGACCGACCTCGTAGCAGCACGGGCCGATCGATGGGCCGATGGTCGCGAGGACATCCTCTGGCCACGTGCCAAACTCCTGCTGCATGCGCAGGACGGTCTTCGCCGCGATGCGGCGCACTGTGCCCTTCCAACCGCCGTGCGCGATGCCGACAGCCCGATGAGCGGGGTCGAGCAGCAGGATGGGCGTGCAGTCAGCAAAGCAGAGCAGGAGCGGCAGTCCCGGCTCGTCCGTAATCAGCGCATCCGTCTTGGCGATGGAGTCCGCATAAGAAAGAGCGCCGCGGCCGGCATCGCTGCGGCCGACGCGCTGTATCGCCTCGCCGTGCACCTGCTCCGGTGTCACGAGCTGCGAAGCGTCGAGGCCGAGTGCCGCGAGGTAGCGGCGGCGGTTTTCGGCGACATCGGCGGGATCATCCCCGACATGGAGGCCGAGGTCCAGTGAATCCCACGGGGATTTGCTGACGCCGCCCCTGCGGCAGGAAACGCCATGGACGGCAATATCCTCGGGAAACGAGGAGAAATGACCACTGTATATGCGATGGACAGGGTCTATCTCAATCAGAGAAAAGCTCATCGAAACACCTCCAGAACGACAAGATGACAGAATGACAGGATGGCAGGATGGTCTCACCGATCAGCAGACGCCGCAGCGGTGGCATCCCTCAAAACACGGGATGGTCGGTTTCAGCTCTGCCGCCCGCTTCAGTTCTTCATAAAGGTACGACTTCTTGAAGCCCATGCCAAGGCGCTCCCACGGGAAAATCTCCGACTCAGGCCGCTTGCGGTAGAGATAGAACGCCGGGTCTAGGCGCATCTCCTTCATCGCGCGCTTGAACGATTTGCTGCCACCGAGCTCATGCGCGAGCACAAGCGCCTCGCCGACGCGGCGGTCGCCGCGCGAGAGCACGCCCTGGATATAGGCTTCCTTCGGCGACTCGATATTGACGACGACGTGCTTGCGGCGGCGCAGCGTCTTCTCTAGGCGCTTCAGCCGCTTCTCGACGACCTTGCGGTCGGCCATCGGTTCCCACTGGAACGGCGTGAACGGCTTCGGGATGAAGGGATTGACGGAGAGCGTCAGCGTGCCCTTGCTGCCGCGCTCTTCCATGTAGTCCTTGAGGCGCTCAGCAAGGTCGATGATGGCATCGATATCCTCCTCCTGCTCGAACGGCAGTCCGACCATGATGTAGAGGCGGAAATTGCGGATGCCGGCCGAGAGGCCGAGATCCATCGAGTGGAACAGATGGTGCTCCTCGATGCCCTTGTTGATGACGGCGCGCATGCGGTCACTGCCGGCCTCTGGCGCCATCGTCAGCGTCTTGAGGCCGGACTCGGCCAACGAGTCGACGAGCTCCTTCGTCACTGAGTCAGCGCGGAACGAGGCGACGGACATCGAGAGGCCTTCCCCTAAGATATCCTTGCAGAGCGCATCAATCTCGGGATAATCGGAAATGGCCGCGCCCATGAGGCCGATGCGCTTGCGATACTTGAGCGCTTCCTGCACTTCTTCGTTGATGACCGAAAGCGAGCGGTTGCGCGGCTTGCGGAAACAGTAGCCCGCCATGCAGAAGCGGCAGTGGCGGCCGCAACCGCGCGCCGTCTCGATGAGATAGAAGTTGAACTCCGTATTGTCGGTGACGACAACGGTGTGCGCGGGATACGCGTCGAGGTCGTGCACCCACTGGCGCGCGACAGTCTTCGGCGCCCCGGGGAGCGGCTCGATGGCCGTCAGATGCCCTTCGCCATCGTAATGATGCGCGTAGAGCGAGGGCACGTAGACGCCCGGCACGGCGGCGAGCTTCTGCAAAGTCTCCCGGCGCGAGAGCCCCTCTCGCTTTGCCTCGTGGTAGACATCCATGAAGGCCGGCACGACAACCTCGCCTTCGCCGATGATAAAGGCATCAAAGATCGCCGCGAGCGGCTCGGGGTTGAACGTCGGGCACGGACCGCCCGCGATGAGGATGGGATCGCGTTCGCCGCGCTCCGCGGCCTTCGCCTTGACCTTGCCCAAAGCGAGCAGCTGCAGGATGTTGAAGTAATCCATCTCGAACGAGACGGCAAAGCCCAGCACCTCAAAGTCATAGAGCGGAGACTGTGTCTCCATGCTCATGATTGGCGTGCGCGTATTCTCATAGCGCGCGATCTTCGTGCGCTCCGGCAGGAAGACGCGCTCACAGGCCGTATCGCCGCGCTTGTTCAAGAGGTCATAGATGATGTGGAAGCCGAGATTCGACATGCCGACGAAGTAGGAATTGGGATAGACGAGGGCAAAGCGCGTCCTCGTGCCCACGGGATAGACATAGTATCCCTGCTCCTCCTGCAGCTGTTCCTTCAGCTCTCGTTTCAATTCCCAATCCAAGTGATCATCCTCCGTGTTGACCCGTACCCCGGCCAATCATTTCTCATTTCTTTTCATGCGGTTCATGCGTTTCATGCACCTCGGCACCCTTGCCGTGCTCGCGCTGCTTGCGCTGTTGCATGTTCTGCAGCTCTTCGAGGAAGCTCGAGATGTCGGCAAACTTGCGGTAGACAGAGGCAAAGCGGATGTAAGCGACGTCATCGAAGTCCTTGAGATGCTCCATGACGAGGCGGCCGATGTCCTGCGAGGAGATTTCGCGGTCCATCGTGTTGCGGATATCGCGCTCGATCTCATTGACGAGGTTCAGGATGCGCTCCATCGAGATATCGCGCTTGTCACACGACCGTATGATGCCGTTGAGGATCTTGTCGCGCTTGAATACCTCGCGGCGGCCATCGTGCTTGATGACCATGAGCGGGAGCTTCTCGACGACTTCGTACGTCGTGAAGCGCTTGCCGCAGGCACTGCACTCGCGGCGGCGGCGTATCGTCATGCCGTCATCCGTCGCGCGCGAGTCGATGACGCGGCTGTCTTCGTGTTTACAATAGGGACATCTCATACTTACACCTTCTTTACCTGCTTTGGCTGTCTGCGCGGGCGCACGAGACACTTCGGCCCGTAGCCGATGAGATCTTCGCGATGGCCGAGATGCAGGGCCTTGCGGACGATCTCGTGATTCTTCGGCAGCCAGTACTGCATGAGGGCCCGCTGCATCCTCTTCTCTTCGTAGCTCTTAGCCGAGTAGACCTTCTCGCCCGTCATCGGGTCTATCCCTGTATACCACATGCAGGTCGATAGCGTGCCCGGCGTCGGGATGAAGTCCTGCACCTGCTGCGGATGGTAGCCCATGTCGCGGATGAACTCGGCGAGCTCGATGGCATCGCTGAGCTCCGAGCCCGGATGGCTCGACATGAAGTACGGCACGAGGTACTGCTTCTTGCCGAGCCGCTCGTTCATGCGGCGGAACTTCTCGACGAAGCGCAGGTAGACGGCGCGGTTCGACTTGCCCATGAGTCGTGTCACGCGGTCGGAGATGTGCTCCGGCGCAATCTTGAGCTGGCCGCTGACATGGTACTTGCAGAGCTCGTAGAGAAAATCGTCCTTGGCGAGCAGCAGGTAGTCGAAACGGATGCCGGAGCGCACGAATACCTTCTTGACGCCCGGCAGGCTGCGCAGTTCGCGCAGCAGCTTGATGTAGTCGCTGTGGTCGGCCACGAGCATCTTGCACGGCTCCGGCGAGAGGCACGGCTTGCCGCGGCAGGTGCCGCGCTTGAGCTGGCCGTCGCATGAGGTGCGGCGGAAGTTTGCCGTCGGGCCGCCGACATCGTGGATGTAGCCCTTGAAGCCCTTGAGCTTCGTCAGGATTTTCGCCTCGCGCAGGAGCGACGCATGGCTGCGGCGCTGGATGATGCGCCCCTCGTGCGAGATGATTGCACAGAAGTTGCAGCCGCCGAAGCAACCGCGCTGCGAGACAAGGCTGAACTGGACTTCCTTGATGGCCGGCACGCCGCCGGCCTTCTCGTAGATGGGATGATAGGTGCGCATGTAGGGCAGGTCGTAGACCTCATCCATCTGCTCCTCCGTGAGCGGCAGAGCCGGCGGATTCTGCACGACGCACCACTCATCATTCTGCTGCACGAGGCGCCTGCCGCGTATCGGATCCTGCTCGAGGTACTCGAGCTTGAATGCCTCAGCAAAGCGCTTCTTGTCCGCGCGCACCTCCGCAAAGGACGGCAGTTCGAGATAGTCCCAGGCATAATCCTTATTGGGCACACGGTAGCACGTGCCCTGGACGTCCTGGATATTGCCCACCTCGATGCCCTGCTGGAGGTCAGCAGCAATCTCGATGATGGCGCGTTCCCCCATGCCGTAGATCAGGAGGTCGGCCTGGCTGTCAACGAGGATGGAGCGGCGTATCGCATTCGACCAGTAGTCGTAATGCGCCATGCGCCGCAGGCTCGCCTCGATGCCGCCGATGATGATGGGCACATCTGGGTAGAGCTCACGCAGGCGGTTGCAGTAGACGATCGTCGCGCGCTCTGGCCGATGGCCGGCCTGGCCGCCCGGCGAGTAAGCATCTTCATGGCGGACTTTCTTGGCCGCCGTGAACTTGTTGAGCAGGGAATCCATGTTGCCAGCCGAGACGAGGAAGCCGAGGCGCGGCTTCCCGAGGCGGTCAAAGTCCTTCGTCGTATGCCAGTCCGGCTGCGGGATAATGCCGACCTTGTAGCCGTGCTTCTCGAGCAGCCGGCAGATGATGGCCGGGCCGAAACTCGGGTGGTCGACATAGGCATCACCCGAGATGAAGACGAAATCGAGCTCGTGCCAGCCGCGCTCTTCCATGTCGCGCCGGCAGATCGGTAAGAATCCCTGCATCAGTTGCCATCCTTCGTGAACGTCTTATTGGCAACCTGGCCCGTCTTGCCGGCCGTGCCAAGGTCCTTGCCGTTGACCGAGAACGAAACGGCACCGGCATCGCCGACGCGCACCGTGACCTTGTCCGTGCCCTTCCAGGTCTGGCTGTCGCCCTTCTTCAGGGTGCCCTCGTAGACGACTTTGCCATCAGCCTTGACCTCGAGCCAGCAGTCAGCCGTAAAGTTAGCCGTGACTTCAACGCCGTCGTACGTCTTCGGAGCCGGCGTCTCCGCCTGCTGCTGTGCGGCTGGAGCAGGCTTTGCGCTGTCATCGCTGCCCGACAGTGCATAGACCGCACCAGCGAGCACGACGAGCACAGCGGCCACGATGGCGATGAGCTTGCCGTTCGAGCGCTTCGGCTCGTTGAAGTCCTGCGCCTTGAGACGCGGAGCCGCCTTCTTCGTCTGCTGTGGCTTGACAGTAACCCTTGGCTTCACATGCTTCGGCTGGGCGGGAGCCGCCTTCTCTTCAGGAGTCTGTGCCTTTCTCTCGCGCTTCGGCGCTTCTGCCTTCACCGGTGTTTCGGCTTTTTCTTCGGGTTTCTCGGCTTTCGGCGCTTCCTTCTCGGAAGCAGCCGCTCTCTGAACAGGCTTGGCAGGTGCCTTCTTGGGGACTGCAGGCGCTGCCGGAGCTGCCGGATCTGCTGTTGCCGTGCCCTCGTGGCGCTCTGCCGTGAACGCCTGCACGAGCGCATTCGCGTCGAGCTTCAGGAAATTCGCATAGCTGCGGATGAAGCCCTTCGTGTAGACATCGCCCGGCAGTTCATCGTACTCGCCCTTCTCGATGTATTCAATGTATAGCGCACGGATGCTCGTGCCCTTCTCAATATCCTTATAGGTAAGACCTTGTTTTTCCCGCGCCTCGCGCAGTGTATCTCCTAACATCGTGATATTCCTCCTTGAAATAATGTGCGCATCGCACCTCATTTCATTATACATGATTGTTTTTCTGAAAACAAATTTATGTTGACAAAAATACAGGCAAGCATCAGACTGCCTGCCTGCGGATATCATGGACAGCCTGGTAGAGCGCCTGGCTGAAGGCTTCGATCTCCTCTTCCGTCGTGAAGCGACCGAGCGTCACGCGGATGGCTGTCGCTGCCCGCGCCGGTGCCTGCCCCATCGCCGTCAGGACGTGCGACGGCTCGAGGGAGCCTGCGCTGCAGGCGCTGCCCGCCGAGACAGCAAAGCCCATGAGATCGAGGCGTATGAGTAGTGTCTCATGGTCGACGCCATCGATGGCGAGGTTCAGGTTGCCCGGCAGGCGGCCTTCGCGCGGGCCGTTGCCTTGCACGCCGGGGATTTCCAGCAGTTTCTCGAAGAGATGGTCGCGCAGTCCCTGCAGGCGCGCGCTCTCCTCCGCAAGCTCCGCCGCTGCAATGGCAGCAGCCTCGCCAAGGCCGACGATGCCCGCCGTATTCTCCGTGCCTGCCCGCAGGCCGCGCTCCTGCTCGCCGCCATGGATGAACGGTGCGAGCTTGTGGCCGCGGCGCAGGTAGAGCGCACCGATGCCCTTGGGCCCATAGAGCTTGTGCCCAGAGAGCGAGAGCGCATCGACCTGCCACTCCTTGACCGAGACGGGAATGTGGCCGACAGCCTGCACGGCATCCGTGTGGAAGAAGACACCGTGCGCCCGGCAGATGGCGCCGATCTCAGCGATGGGCTCGATAGTGCCGACCTCGTTGTTGGCCGCCATCACCGAGACGAGAAAGGTATCGGGGCGCAGCGATGATTCGACGGCTTCGGGCTGTACACGCCCTTCGCTGTCGACATCGAGGTACGTCACCTCGATGCCAGAGGGCAACGCCTCACAGGCGCGCAGCACTGCATGATGCTCGACCTTCGTCGTGATGATATGGCCGCCGCCATGGCGCAGTGCCTCTTCCGACAAGGAGCGGATGACCCAGTTGTCGCTCTCACTGCCGCCGCTCGTGAAGAAAATCTCATCCGGCTCCGCACCTAGGAGCGAGGCAAGCTGGCGGCGCGCCTGGCCCACGGCCTGACGCGCCTCGCGTCCAAAGGAATAGAGGCTCGAGGGATTGCCGTACTGCTCACAGAAATACGGCAGCATCGCCTTGAGCACGCGCGCGTCGACCGGCGTCGTCGCCGCGTAGTCCAGATAGACAGTCTTCATCGCGCGCACCCTACTTTCTTCGGATTGTCCGGCTGATCCACGCAGAGGTCGTAGAGCGTGATGTGGTTGAGCACATTGCTGATGCTGTCACAGACCTTCTCCCAGACGCCGCGCGTCACGCAGGCGCAGGCCCTGTCACACGGCTGCTCAGAGGACTCGGCGCTCGTCAACAGGCAGTCGACGAGCGCAATGGGCCCCTCTACCGTCGTGATGATCTCGCCGATCGTGATGTCCTTCGGGTCGCGCGCGAGCATGTAGCCACCCTGCGCCCCGCGCACGCTCTTGACAATGCCGGCCCTGCGCAGCGGCGCCATGAGCTGTTCGAGATAGTTCTCTGAGAGTCCCTGGCTCGTCGCGATGCTCTTCAGAGATACAGCACCCTCGCCGTAGCGCAGCGCCAGCTCGTAGAGCGCCGTCACGCTGTATCTTCCTTTCGTCGATATCTTCATGATGCACCTCGTATCTAGAATAAAACGGAATTCCGAGTAAATACCTTGGATTTATATTGACAATATAGCAGAAATGACCCAAGGTGTCAAAATATCCCGGTTTCCCCTGCCACAGGTATACGCAAGAGGAAATTCAGAAGCGCTCCGGCCAGCACTTCTTGAGGTAATCGTGCAGCGCCTTCTCACGGCCGAGGTCTGTCGGCTCGTAGTAATGCGCCGTGCGGATCTTGTCAGGCAAGTACGCCTGCTCTTTGAAGTGGCCCGGGTAGTCGTGCGGGTAACAGTACGACTGGCCGTGACCGAGCGCCGCGGCACCCTTGTAGTGCGAGTCGCGCAGGTGCTTTGGCACCGTGCCGCAGTCCTTCGTCCGCACATCAGCGAGCGCCGCATCGATGCCGAGGTAGGCGGCATTGCTCTTCGGCGCCGAGGCGACGTATGTCACAGCCTGCGCCAACGTGATGCGCGCCTCCGGCATGCCGATGAACTGCACAGCCTGCGCGGCGGCCATCGCGAGTGTCAGGGCCATCGGGTCGGCATTGCCGACATCTTCCGACGCACAGATGACGATGCGCCGCGCGATGAATTTGACATCTTCGCCCGCTGCGAGCATGCGCGCTAGGTAATGGAGTGCCGCATCCGGGTCACTGCCGCGCATGCTCTTGATGAAGGCCGACGCTGTGTCGTAGTGATTGTCGCCCGTCTTGTCATAGCGCTGCACGCGCTCACCCGTGATTTCCTCGAGCATATCGAGCGTGATGGCGCCGCCCGATACCGGCAGCATCGCCGCCGCGCCCTCGAGCAGGTTGAGCGCCATGCGGGCATCGCCGCCCGCCATCTGCGCCATGGCCTTCAGGACCTCGTCCGCAGCCTCGATATGCTGCCCGCCGAGGCCGCGCTCACTGTCGCCGAGCGCCCGGCGCAGGACCTCGACGAGCTGCGCATCCGTCAGCGGATAGAGCCTGACGATGCGCACGCGCGAGAGCAGCGCGTGGTTGACCTCGAAGAACGGATTCTCTGTCGTCGCGCCGATGAGGATGAGCCTGCCGTCCTCAACGTATGGCAGCAGCACATCCTGCTGGCTCTTGTTGAAGCGATGGATCTCGTCGATGAAGACGATCGTGCGGCGCTGATAATAACGGCGCGCCTCATCAGCCTCCTTGACGATGCGGCGCAGGTCGCTGATGCCAGCCGAGACAGCATTGAGCTTCTCAAAGGCGCTGTCCGTCATCTCAGCGATCATCTGCGCGAGCGTCGTCTTGCCCGTACCCGGCGGGCCATAGAAGATAATGGACGGAATCTGGTCTGTCTCGATCATGCGGCGCAGGAAATGGCCGCGGCCCACAGCCTCCTGCTGGCCGATGAATTCCTCGAAGTTGCGCGGACGCATGCGGCGCGCAAGCGGCAGGAAGGCGCGCATAGCCCCGCTGTCCGCCGCCTGCCCCTTCTTCCCCTTCGGGCCGCGCGGGTTGAAGGGCGGCTCTGCAAAGAGATCCAGGCTTTCCTTGTCGTTATCCATGGTGCTCACCTCAGCGTCCCGTCGAGCCGAAACCGCCCTTGCGCACTTCGCCCGCACCGGCTTCATCGCCATCTACCGCCAGGTACTTCATGAAGATGCCCTGCGCGATGCGCTCGCCGCCCTCGATCGTCACGGCCGCCTTGCCGCGATTCCAGAGCGCGATGAAGATGTGACCCTCGTTCTCTTCATTATTGTAGTAATCGGCATCGACGATGCCGACATGATTGGCGAGCATGAGGCCGCGCTTTATAGCCATGCTCGAGCGAATGTGGATGGTCAGCACCTCGTCGCTCTGCATGTACGCCTTGAGTCCCGTCGGCACCATCGCCAACTGTCCCGGCTCGACGACGACCGTGCGCGCTGCCTGCAGGTCGTAGCCAGCACTCGCCGCCGTCTTGCGCTGCGGCAGATCGATGCCGCGACCCTGATACTTCGATACGATCTCGAAACCTCTCGTCTTCATCTCAATCTTCCTTTCGTTTTCGTTCTCGGCTCATCTCTATCGCCTTTATCACTTGTATCGTTTCACGCTGTGTCGCTTCCAGTACACGACAAAAGGCCCTTCCCATCAGAAATGGAAGGACCTTCAAAGAAACATCGAGGCATCGTGTTTCAGGCATTCTCCGGTTTCTTTTCCGGATGCTCCGCGCCAAACATCCCTGCAATCGGATGCGCCGGCGTGATCGTCGAGATGGCGTGCTTATAGACCATCTGCTGCTTGCCCATGACATCGAGCACGACCGTGAAGTTGTCGAAGCCGCGCACACTGCCCTTGATCTGGAAACCGTTGACCAGATGGATGGTCACGGGAACATTCTCTTTGCGCACCTGATTGAGGAAGCTATCCTGCAGATTGATTGCCTTGTTGGGCATAAAACCCCACCTTTCTACGTTTCTACATTTCTGAATCTCTGAATCTCTACGTTCTTCTCTTGTTCGAGTCCCGACGCATGCTGCCAGGCATCGTGCCCGACATTGCTCATCTTTTATTCCTTTTCGCTCATTCTGGCAAAAATCCTGCCATATCCGTCAAAATCCTTTGCAAAAGTTCATCTGCCGTGCAACCTTCCGGCTCGTACCAGTGGATGTACTTCATCTTGCGGTACCAGGTCATCTGGCGCTTGGCGAAGTGGCGCGTGCCCGTCTTGATGGCCTCAACGGCCTCCTCGCGCGTGATCTCGCCCGCGAGATAGGAGGCCATCTCCTTGTAGCCGATTCCCTTCATCGCGGGCATCTCGCGCGTGACACCCCGGGCTAGCAGCCCCCGGACTTCCTGCTCAAGGCCTGCCTCCACCATGCGGTCGACGCGCTTGTTGATGCGCGCGTAGAGAAGCTCACGCTCCCAGCGCAGGCCGATGACGAATGCATCGTAGTAGAGATGCGCCTGCATGTCCTCCGCCGTCTCATCAAACGCCTTTTCGCGCGAGATCGTCTCGCCGAAATGCGCAACCTCGAGCGCGCGGATGACGCGCCGCGGATTCTTCGTATCGACAGTTGCCGCCGCTGCGGGGTCTTCCCGTTTGAGCCGCGCAACGACAGACTCGAGGCCTTCCTTTTCGATGAGCTCCTTCATCTGCTGGCGGAAGGATGCGTGCTCTCCCGTCTCGTTGAACTGGTAATCCTCGAGCAGCGCCTTGATGTAGAGGCCCGTGCCGCCCGCGAGAATGGGCACCCTGCCCCGCTCATTGAGGCGGTGGATGATGGCCTTGGCCTGCTGCTGGAAGAGCGGCACACTATAGGCCTCATCGGGGGCACAGATGTCGATGAGATGATGCGCGACGCCCTGACGCTCCGCTTCATCCGGCTTAGCCGCGCCGATGTCAAAACCGCGGTAGACGAGCATCGAGTCGCCTGACAAGATCTCGGTGTGCAGTGCCTTCGCGAGCTCGACGGACAGTGCCGTCTTGCCCGAAGCCGTCGGCCCGAGGATGACGATGAGTTTCTCGCGCCTTGCTGAGGGTACGGTTGACACAGGCCCCATCAGAGCACCCGTTTCCCGCCCGGCTCGATGATGTGGACTTCTGCGCGCGACATCGCCTCTGTAATCTCCTTGTAGTGGCGCACATCCTGATTGATGATCGGCCACGTGTTGTAGTGGATGGGGATGACGTGGCGCACATTGAGGAGCTGCGCCGCAAGAGCGGCATCCTCAAGGCCCATCGTATAATTGTCGCCAATAGGCAGCAAAGCATAGTCGAGCGCATCCTTCTGGCCGATGAGCTCCATGTCGCGGAACAGCGCCGTATCACCGGCAAAGTAGACGACTTTGCCGCCCATGTAGACGACGTAACCGCAGGCCACACCGCCTGCAACGCCTGCGCTGTGCTGCGCGAGCGTCATGCGGACCTTGCCGAACGGCAGCGTCAGCGAGCCGCCGAGGTTCATCGGGTACTGCTTGAGGCCGGGCTTGCGCTCCTCGCAGAGCGCGAGCACCTCCGGGATGGCGACGATGGCCGCTCCCGTGCGGGCCGCGATCTCCGGCGCATCGCCGAGATGGTCGCTGTGCGCATGGCTGACGAGGATGTAGTCACAGTCCACATCAGCGGCAGCGATAGCAGCTTTTGGGTTGCCCGTCAGGAATGGGTCGAAGAGTACCTTGTACTGACCGTCATCCAGCAGGAAACAAGAATGGCCATAATATGTAAGCGTGAGCATCTGTTCCAACTCCTTTCAATCTATGCTATGATTATAGCACACACCCCTAGTGAAATCGAGGTCTTACCATGAACAACATGAACAATATGAACGACATGAACGGCAGGGATAACGCAGCCACTCGCCCTGCCATCCTGCAGTTGCCGCAACTTTGCCTGCAGGGCGCCCTCTCCTGTTTCCAGCAAGCCTGCCTGCTCGTCGTTGGCGGCCGCGCACCGGAAGTCGAATGGCTCCGCAAGGCATCTGAGGGGCGCATTGTCTGGGCCGTCGATCACGGCCTTGATGCCTGTCTAGCTGCCGGCATCGTGCCGCAGCGCCTCATCGGTGATGGCGACAGCGCCACACCCGCTGCCTGGCACTTCGCCGAGAAAAAAGGCATCCCTATCGAGAAATTCCCGCCCGAGAAAGACGACACCGACACACAGCTTGCACTCAGGATTGCAAAAGAAGCTGGATTCCCGGCAACCATCGTCACCGGCGCATTCGGCGGGCGCTTCGACCACGCGCTCTCCACCGTGATGAGCTGCGCCTTTGCGCCGCTGCCGTGCCTGCTCGCCGATGAGCGCGAAGCACTCTTCTTCGTGCACAGCGACGAGACGATCACCTTCACCCCGGCCAAAGAGCCAAAGGCCATCTCGCTCCTGCCCTTCACGCCCCGGTGCTACGGTGTGGACCTCACCGGCACGCACTGGCCGCTGCACGGCGCGACGCTGGAAGCGAGCAGCATGCGGGCGGTCAGCAATGTGCTCGCCGCGGGCAGCCGTGCGCTCACCGTTTCACTTCAAAGCGGCCTGCTGGGCGTCTACTTCGTCTGGCACGAATGACAAGATCAGCAGAAGCGGCGCTGACGCACGGCCTCGTAGAGCACGACGGCTGACGATACGCCGACATTGAGCGACTCCGCCCGGCCGTACATCGGGATGTAGACCTTCGCCGCCGCGCGCAGCAGGGCCTCCGAGACGCCATTGCCCTCATTGCCGAAGGCAATCAATGAGCCCCTGCGGAAGTCAACCGCAAAATGCGGCTTGGCCAGCGCATCGAGTGCCGTCGCGAGGAGCTGGCAGTCTGCCGCCTCTGCAAAGGCAGCGACCTCCGCCGCGCTGACATCTGCCACGATGGGCAGGTGGAAGAGCGAGCCCATCGTCGCGCGCACCACCTTGTCGCCAAAGACATCGACCGATCCCTTCGTCAGGATAACAGCCGTCGCACCGACGGCATCAGCCGTGCGGATGATCGTGCCTGCATTGCCGGGGTCCTGCACGCCGTCGAGCACGACGAAGAGCGGCTGCTCTGCACCATCCTGCTTCCGGCCGCTCTGCCCCCCGCCTGCCAGCTCTGAAAGGTCCGTCTTCTGCTGGGCTGCAGCGAGGAAGATGCCCTGCGGCGTATCCGTCGCTGCGACTTTCTTCCCAAGGGGCGCGCTGATCTCATAGAGCGGACAGCGCTCCCGGAGGCCTGCCAGCAGTTGGCGGCCGCGCTCCTTTTCCAATAGCTCCGCCGTGTAGAGGCCAAAGCGCAGTTCCCAGCCGGACTCCGCCGCCATCTCCGCCAGGCGCACGCCTTCGATGCGGAAAAGCCCTTCTCTCTCTCGGTGCTTGCGCAGGCGCAGGCTCTCCATGAGCTTGATTTTCTTGTTGGATGCACTGTCGATGACCATGGTTCTCTCCTCTGCTCTACCCTTACCCGAAACCAGAAACCTGAAACGACCTAATACAAAAGCCCGGCGAGAGCACCTGCGTGCCGCCCGTCGGGCCATGGAATCAAGAATTCAAGAATTACTGATTCTCTTTTGCAACAGCTACGAGCTGCGCAAATGCCTTCTCATCGGAGATAGCGAGGTCAGCCAGCATCTTGCGGTTGACTTCAACGCCAGCCTTCGTCAGGCCGTTGATGAGCTTGCTGTAGGAGATACCGTTCGTACGTGCAGCCGCATTGATACGAGCGATCCAGAGGCGACGGAAGTTGCCCTTCTTCGCACGGCGGTCACGACGCGCGTAGTAGAGCGCCTTCATGACAGTCTCGTTTGCTTTCTTGAACTGTTTGCTCTTGGAACCCTTGTAACCCTTAGCAAGCTTCAGGATCTTCTTATGACGTCTATGTGCAGTCACGCCGACTTTTACTCTTGGCATGTTCTTATCCTCCTAAATATCTATATCGATTGTCCCGCGGCTCAGCCGTTCGGGAGCATGTTCTTGACGCGGCCAAAATCAGCGCCAGCTACGAGCGTAGCTTTGCGCAGGTTGCGCTTGCGTTTCGGGGACTTTTTCTCCAGGATGTGGCTCTTGAAAGCCTTGTTGCGTTTGAATTCACCGCTGCCCGTTACGGTAAAGCGTTTTGCGGCAGCTCTGCGAGTCTTAATTTTCGGCATTGCTATTTCCTCCCTTAGTCTGCGTCTTCTGCGACTTCTTTTTCGATGACTTCTGTACCTTCGGTGCAACGATCATCGTCATATTCTTACCCTCAAGTTTGGCATTGCGCTCAATGGAGACAGCATCTCCAAGGGCCGCAGCCACACGCGAGAGAACTTCCTTGCCGAGCTCCGGATGCGAGAGTTCGCGGCCGCGGAACATGATCGTGACCTTGACCTTATTCCCTTCCTCGACAAAGCGAAGTGCGTTCTTCAGCTTGACATCAAAGTCATGCTGCTCAATGTTCGGGCGAAGTTTGACCTCTTTGATGTTGATGGTCTTCTGCTTCTTCTTGGCTTCCTTCTCCCGTTTCTGCTGTTCATAGCGGTACTTGCCAAAATCCATGATGCGGCAGACCGGCGGTTTTGCCTTTGGCGCAACCTCGACGAGGTCGAGATGCTGTTCCTCGGCCATGCGCAGCGCTTCGCGCGTCGGCATGATGCCGAGCTGCTCACCCGTAGCGCTCGTCACGCGGACTTCGCGGATGTGGATCTGTTCGTTGATTCTTAACGATTCCCTGCTAATAGTGGAAACACCTCCTGATCAATTATCACGTCTGCAACCTTATAATAGAAATAACTAAAAAGGAGGCGGCACAAAGCCACCTCCATCAATTCATACTATAAACCCGGCTGACTGTTCATCATCAGGTGAGAAGCGGTGGCTCCTTCTTGTTGCGTACTTGATGAGTATATCACGGTATGGATACCGTGTCAACCCCTCATCTCGTCATCCGTCCGAATTTCTTTCCGGATCAGAATTTCTTTGCTTTCGTCGCAATCTGCTCCTGCAGGTAAGCGATGAAGTCTTCGACCTTCATCGTCTCGCTCTGCTGCTCGCCATACTTGCGGACAGCAACCGTGCCATCGGCCATCTCCTGGTCGCCGACAACGAGCGAATACGGCGTCTTGAGCATCTGGCTCTCGCGGATCTTCTTGCCAATCTTCTCGCTGCGGTCATCGACTTCGATGCGCAGGCCGAGGTCGAACATCTTCTTGCGCAGCTCGTAGGCATAATCCGCCTGCTTGTCCGTAATCGGCAGGATGCGTGCCTGTACCGGGGCGAGCCAGGTCGGGAATGCACCGGCGTAGTTCTCGATGAGGATGCCGATGAAGCGCTCGATGGAGCCGTAGACGACGCGGTGCAGCATGATCGGGCGATGCTTCTCGCCATCCTCGCCGACGTACGTCAGGTTGAACTTCTCCGGCATCTGCATGTCGTACTGGATCGTACCGCACTGCCACGTACGGCCAATCGAATCCTTGAGGTGGAAGTCGATCTTCGGGCCGTAGAATGCGCCGTCACCCTCATTGACGATGTAGTCGAGGCCGCGGTGCTCAAGAGCCTTGCGCAGGCCATTCGTCGCGAGGTCCCAATCCTCATCCGTGCCCATGGAATCATCTGGGCGCGTCGAGAGCTCGGCCACGTAGGTCAGGCCGAACGTGTTGTAGACTTCATCGAAGAGGTCGATCGTGTGCTGGATTTCTTCCTCTACCTGATCCGGCGTGACGAAGAGATGCGCATCGTCCTGCGTGAAGTTGCGGACGCGGAACAGGCCGTGGAGCTCGCCGGACTTCTCGTGGCGATGGACGAGGCCGAGTTCGCCGAGGCGCAGCGGCAGGTCACGGTAGCTGTGCTGCTTGGAGTTGTAGACGAGCATGCCGCCCGGGCAGTTCATCGGCTTGATCGCATAGTCTTCACCGTCGATCTTCGTGAAGTACATGTTCTCTTTGTAATGATCCCAGTGGCCGGACGTTTCCCAAAGCTGACGGTTCAGGATGATTGGCGTCTTGATCTCCTGGTAACCGTAGCGGCGATGGACATCGCGCCAGTAGTTGATGAGCTCATTGCGAACGACCATGCCGTTCGGATGGAAGAACGGGAAGCCCGGGCCTTCCTCATGCAGGCTGAAGAGGTCGAGCTGCTTGCCGAGCTTGCGGTGATCGCGCTTCTTGGCCTCCTCGAGCATGTGGAGGTATGCGTCGAGGTCTGCCTGCTTCTCGAAGGCCGTGCCGTAGATGCGCTGCAGCATCTTGTTGTGCTCATCGCCGCGCCAGTAAGCACCAGCGATGCTCATGAGCTTCAGGGCCTTGACCTTGCCCGTCGAGACGACGTGCGGGCCAGCGCAGAGATCCGTGAACTCGCCCTGCGTGTACATCGTGATCTTCTCGCCTTCCGGCAGGTCGTTGATGAGCTCGACCTTGTAGGTCTCGCCCTTCTCCTCGAAGAACTTCAGGGCCTCTTCGCGGCTGACTTCCTTGCGCTCGAGCTTGAGGTTCTCCTTGACGATCTTCTTCATCTCTTTCTCGATGTCCGCAAGATCGGCTTCCGTCAGCTGACGGTCGATGTCGAAGTCATAGTAGAAGCCATTATCGATGGCCGGTCCGATGGCCAGGCGCACATTGGCATCCTTATAGAGGCGCTTGACGGCCTGTGCGAGGATGTGGGAAGCCGTGTGGCGCAGTGCCCAGCGGCCATCCTCGTCGTCGAACGTCAAAAATTCTACCTTGCAGTCTTTATCGAGGACCGTCGTGAGATCTTTCGTCTCGCCGTCCACCTTAGCAGCCAGCACCTTCTTGGCCAGGCTGTTGCTTACCTGTTTCACGAAATCCTGGATGCTGATGCCAGCTTCCGCCTCGCGCACCGCACCGTCTTTCATGGTGATCTTTAACATAATATGCCCTCCTTAAATTCAGGAAATCAAAAAAGCTCCGTCCCGCTTAGGGACGAAGCTCATGCATCGTGGTTCCACCCTGATTGCCACTCCCCATCGCCAGACAGGAAACAGCCACTCAGCATTTCGTAACGGAGAATGTGCTCCGGCAGTGCCTACTCTCGTTCAGCACGGCAGCTTAGAAGGGGTAGCCCCGGCGCTCACCTGAGATGCTCACAGCAAATGCATCCCTCTCTTGAGGCAGCGTCCCCGCGGTCATGTCTTCCGCATCGCTTTTGTCGATGGCTTTATTATAGGAGCCTCCCCTGACCTTGTCAAGCCTCCGATCATGTTTTTTCTTCACATTTCGCATCGGAATCGCATCCGGCCCGCGCCGCTTTCTGCAGCGTGCCGAGGATGCGGTGCAGTGCCGTCCGGTCGATCTTGCCGCGGTCATTGAGCGGCAGGTGCGGGAGAAGCACGATCACGTCGGGGACCTCAACCGGCTTGAGTGCGTGACGGACCATGTGGCGGATCAGCGGGCGCTCTGCCCCGTCTTCCGGAACGAGGAAGGCGGCGGCCGTATCGCCGCGCCGCACATCGCAGACCGGCAGCACAACCGCATCGGCAATGCCCGGCAGCGCCTTGAGCGCCACCTCGAGATGCACCGTACTGATCTTGACGCCGCCCTTGTTGATCCACGCCTCGCGCCGGCCGCCAAAAATCAGCTCACCCCGCTCGTTCAGCGATCCTGTGTCCTTGACCGAAAACGGTATCTCGATGCCGCTGACATGGTACGGTGTCGTGACGTAGATGAGCCCATCTGCGCCGATGCTCACCCCGATACCGGGGAACGGCCGCCCGAGATTGGCGCTGTCGCGCTCCGGATCATCACAGACGGCGTACGTGATGTAGTTGAGCTCGCTTGCCCCGTAATAGAGCAATATCCTGGCCGCCGGAAAGACCGCCTGCAGCTGGCGCAGCATGTCAGGCGTCAGGAGCTGCGACCCTGTAAAGATCGTCGAAACACCCGCATACGGCCCGCGCATGGCGCGTCCCAGCAAGTGGAGCTTTGTCGGCACGAGGTAGAGGCAGTTCACGCCATGGCAGCGCATCAGGTCTTCCCAATGACGGCAGCGCATCAAACCGCTCGTCACCACCGTGCCGCCCTCATAGAGCACCGAGAGCAGGCTGTTCATATTCCCCGTGAAGCTCAGGCTGCCGTGCAGGAACATCACCGTGTCCGCACAGACCTGGAAGATATCGTCCTGTACCGGAAAAAAGCCCGCCCAGCTCGCATATGTCCGGTACATGACCTTCGGCGTCCCGGTCGAGCCGGAGCTCAGCACGCCGAGGACATCCGCCTCCTCATGTGTGCGCTCTACCAGCCCCGACGGTTCAAAGAGATGCGAGGCACCCGCGCAGCGCCAGATGCCCTGCAGGCCGTTTTCCCGCTGGACGGCCCGCACTTCCTCAGGCTCCATCCCGTGATGCAGCAGGATAGGGCGTGCCCCAATGGCCTGCAGCGCCAAGAACGAGACCAGCTGGCCGATAAAGTCATCCGCCAGGACGAGGATGTCACCGCGAACACCCAAAAAAGACGCCTCAACCGCCATAGCAGCAACGCGCCGCCACAGCGCATCGTACGTCAGCTTCTCCTCATCCGCGACCAGGAACACCTTCTGCGGCTGCCAGGCAGCCTGCCAGCGAAGCAGTGCCGCATAATCGTGCAGGCAGCCCTTTGCCGCCTGCACGTCCTGTCTTCTCATGCCCTCATGCATCTATGACCTTCCCCTCTGTCCAATTCCATACCGCCCCGCATCACATATGCAGGAGAACGGCTTCGCCCATGCCGCCTGCTCCAGCAATGGAGAGAATGCCCAGTCCGCCGCCCGCCGTCTGCAGGGAACGCAGCAGGTGAATGGCTAGGATTGCACCTGTTGCGCCGTACGGATGGCCGTAGGCCAGTGCTCCGCCGAGCCGGTTATAGCGGTCGAGGCAGCCGTGATGTGCGCGGTCAAACAGCACGTCGATGACCGCAAACGCCTCGTTGAACTCGATAGCCGACAAGTCTTCATAGCAGAGGCCCCGCCGCTTGAGCAGGAAGTCCGCCGTGCGCATCGCGCCGCGCGGGCTCTCTGCCGGATTGCCGCCCAGCGCACACGCATCCACGACGCGCGCCTCAGGTGGCAGTCCGTGCCTCTGCAGGAACGCATCGCTCGCCATCAGCAGGAAGGCCGCTCCATCGTGAACCGCACAGGCATTCCCCGCATTGAGCAGCGTCCCGGGACCGAAATGCGGCGGCAGGCGGTCGAGAAGGCGCTGCGTGAGCTGCGGGCGGACACCGCTGTCCTGTCGGCAGTCCCCGACCGGCACGATCGCATCGGCCAGCAGCCGACGCGCCTTCCCAGCCAGACGATGGCTGCGCAGCACGAACGCATCGAGTTCAGCCCGGCTCACCTGCTCCGCCTCCATGACGCGTTCCGCGCCCCTCAGCATCGCATCGCCCGACACATCCCCCGGCGCGAACTGCGCCGTCCAGTACGCGCCATCCGGCACGAGCGCACGGCGCGGGTCGTGCTCCGCATAGATGCGCAGCGGCTGAAGCGAGGCGCTCTCCATCCCACCGACGAGATAGCAGTCCCCCTGGCCGCTCGCGATCTTCGCGGCCGCTATCGAGAGAGCCGCCGCAGCCGAGGCACACTGCACATCGATCGTGACGGCGGGGACTTCCTCCGGCAGGCCCGCTTTCAGCGCCATCAGCCGCGCGAGGTTGCCGCCCGTCCCGACGGCATTCCCCGCCAGCACACCGCAGACCTCCCGTCCCGCGATCCCATACCGCTGCAGGATCGCCCGGATGACGAACGCGCCGAGATCTTCCGGCAGGATGCGCGAAAGCGCGCCACCCCGATGCGCAATGGGTGTCCGCAGTCCGCCAGCAATACAGGCCCGGCTCAGTGGCCCGTCCGCCGGACTCATCTGCCCCGCTCCAGCGCCTCATTGACCTTGACGCCGAGGAACGCCGCCATGAGACATTTGATGATGTCGCCGGGAATGTACGGCAGCACTGCCATGACAAGCGCCGCGCCCAAGCTGACATCCATGACGAGCATCATGGAGATCAGGCCGCCGACATACGTCAGCGGGATGCCGACGACGATGTCGACGAGCGCATAGCGCTTGAAGTTCGGCGTAGCGCCCTTCAATGCGCTGATGATCGGATAGACGACGAGCCAGGCAATGATGTAGCCGCCCGTCGGGCCGAAGAGCTTGCCGAAGCCGGCCGTGCCGCCGACAAATACAGGCAGGCCGATGCACCCGAGCAATACATAGACGAGCAGCGCCATGAACGTCTGTTTTGGCGTCAGCACGAAAGCCGTCACGCCAAGCGCCAGCGTCAGCGCCGTGACCATGCCGGGCGTAAAAGGCAGCGGAAAAGAAATATACGCCGTCACGCAGCAGAACGCCACGCAGAGCGCCATCTTCGTCATATCTCTTGCCGTTAAATCCATACGAATTCCCCCTAATCCCCTCCCCGATCCCCGCGGAGGGCTCAAACATCAAGGCAGCGACAGTGCTGCGCATGTGTCTTATTATAGGACAGCCATCCTGTCATGTCAACCAATGTCATCGCTTAGGTTAACGTTAAAGAGAGCGAACCTGCACCGAAATCATCTCCCCGGCAAACGAAGCGCCATGAAAGCGCAGCTCGACGCGCGCCGCACGGCAGATTTCCTCGTGGGACAGAGCGGCTTCGAGGATCTCCAGTCCGGGGACAAGCGGCGCATCACCGGCATGAAGCGGATTCGTGTCCCCGACATCTTCCACGAAGGCGTGCACCTCCTCCGCCGAGAAGCAGAAGGATAGCTGTATCTCATCCGGCACCCCTTCCGCCAGTATCTGCAAAGGCCGCCCGGCTCGCCTGGTCGGATTATTCCTCTGCAGAGCGCGGCGCCCGAGCAGCATGGTGAGCCGCAGTTCCCCCGAATCATCTGCAGCCACAATATCCAGAAGCCCATGATGATCGCGCAGGATGTGCAGGCCATCTCCCGCACGCCCCCGCCTGCGCTGCCAGACCGCCCGGCCAATCAAAGCCCCTTCATATCGCGCCCCCTTTAGGCTGGCTGTCATGCGCGCCAGATCACGAAACATCTCACATACCCCCTTACACGCACCATTGTAGCGTGGACCGAAGAATCCAGTCAAAAAAAATTGCGGCAAAGCAGAATCGCTTTGCCGCAGCCAGGACTCAGATCTGCTGCAGTGCCTGCTGGAAATCCTCGAGCAGGTCTTCCGGATCCTCAAGGCCCACGTTGATGCGCACGAGGTCATACGTCACACCGGCCGCCGCCTTCTCCTCTTCGCTGGCATGCACGAAGATCGTCGTGGCAGGATGCAGGACGAGCGTGCGGGCATCGCCGATATTCGAGACGTTGAGCGCGTAGTGCAAGTGGTTGATGAAGTCAAATGCCTTTTCCTTCGTGCCGAGCCGCAGGGTCAGCATCGCACCGTAGCGATTGCCGAACTGCTTTTTGGCCACCTCATGATAAGGGCTCGAGGCAAGCCCCGGATAATTGACAGCAACGCCACGTGCAGCAAAATGCTCTGCGAGCTGCTGCGCCGTCGATGTGATGCGGTCCAGGCGCAGGGCCAGCGTATCGAGACCGATGCCCGTCAGATACGCATTCATCGGCGCCATGCAGCCGCCGTAATCCGTCACCATGCGCATGCGCATGCGCACGAGAAAGCTCATTGGCCCGAAGCGGTAATCCTGGAACTTCGGGAAGCGCACAGGGTCCCAGCGGAAATTCCGTCCGCTGACGACAATCCCGCCGATGGAATTGCCATTGCCGTTGAGCGATTTTGACGTCGAGTGGATGACGACATCCGCGCCGAGCGCGAGCGGCTGGCAGAGGTACGGCGTCGTCACCGTATTGTCAACGAAGAGCGGGACCTCATGCGCATGGGCGAGCTCTGCGAGCGCCTTGATGTCCGGCACGTCGAGCTTCGGGTTGCCGATCGTCTCGACGTAGAGCAGGCGCGTGCGCTCCGTCATCACAGCCTCAAAAGCCGCAGGACTGTCGCCGTCCGCGTAGCGGACCTGGATGCCGTAGTGTGCAAGATCGCGGAACAGCGAGCTCGTGCCGCCGTAAAGACCGCCCGACGCCACGAGCTCATCGCCCTCCCGCAGCACATTGAGCACCGCCTGAGAGACAGCCGCCATGCCCGATGCACAGGCCACAGCCCCGGCACCGCCCTCCAGATCATTGATGCGGCGCTCCAGGCTCATGAGCGTCGGATTGCTGACACGCGTGTAGACAAATCCCGGCTTGCGCCCCGCAAACACCCACGCCATATCCTCCGCCGTCTCCTGATAGAATGCCGATGTCTGAAAAATCGGCTGCGTCGTCGCCCCCGTCGCCGGATCCGGCCCAAAGCTGCCGTGCAGCAAGCGTGTCGTAAATCGCATAAAACCATCTCCCGTCCATAAAAAAGGCCTACAGGCCCGTGCCAGGGCGCAGAGCACCCCGCACAGACCCATAGGCTTCCGTCTTTCGAATGACCTACCGATATGTACATATCCGTCAACTATGTATCGCATATATATTATCTATGATATATCACGCACGCCTCGTTGTCAACCGCATACTGTGTCGATACATCGATACACTTATGTCATGTATCGTTTATACTTATCATGGTTTTTTCTCGTTAAGCTCTTCGACGAGTCCCTCCGGTAGAATGATGCTCGTCATACCATAAACAAACGCCGCGAGCTGGTAAGGTTGATAGATCAACGCGACCTGGCCGTGACCGGCAAGGTAGAAATTGCCGCTAAGCGGTTCACTCGCATAATCCCGGAACAGCTGGTACTTCGGGATTACCTTTCCGCTACCGCTGAACACCGGCAAATTGTAGATGCGCCAGGCATCATCTGAACCGATTCGCACAAAATCGCGGATACTCGCGCGCTCACCGGTATCCTTGCTGTATGTGACGCCGCGATAATGTGGCATGCCGTGTGCCGCACCATGCGTGTACGTCCAAACGCAGAGAACGAGCGAAACGTAACTCTGCCCTTCATATTTGAGTTTGTATGATACCTGCAGTTCATCATACTGGTAATTCAACGCAGCTTTCATGTCCTCGATCTGACTGCGGATATCCGCATTGATCTTCGCTGCAACCGCCGCATCATCCTTGATATGCACGACAGGGTACAACGAGTCCTGTCCCCCTGTCTTCACCGCCTCCGACGAGATGCTCGCCGATGCCGTCGGACAAGCGACAAATGCCGAAGACATCCCTATTGCCGCTGCCATCAGCGCCATAGCTACGAAAGAATGTTTCATCTCAACCGCTCCTCTCCTTAAAAATTACAATCTTCTGTAAGATTATAATTCGCTATAACTTTACAGAATCCTGCTACCTCACCTATCAACATCTAAAAAGCATCACCAAAGCAGTACTTCCTCAATCTGCCGTTCAATTTCTAATCCTGCATGATGTCGTTTTGCGAAAAACTACTTCCCGCGCATGCAGGATGCATCATTGTCGGGCTATTCCTCGGCACTGAGCAGCTGCACGGCACAGGCTATGAATTTCCTGGCAGCCGGGGATGCATCCTTCATATGCGGCACAGCAATGCCCAGCTCAATATACTGACGCGGGCGAAACGGCCTCGTGACGACGCGGCCCGTCCAGTTTTTCGTGGTCAGATCATTATTCAGACTCAGTCCGAGCCCCTCCTCCACCATACAGTATGTCGTATAGGGATCTGCCGTCGTGAACTGAATATCCGGCTGGATCTGGTGTTCCTGCAAAAAGCGGTCAATGTCTGTGTCATGTCCAGGCAACGTGATGATAAACGATGCATGATTTAATCCAGGAATCGGAAAATCCGGCTGGCTTGCGGCATCATGCGTCGGTGGCAGCCAGACAAAAAGCTCATCCCTGGCCAGCGGGATCCAGTCGTGGACGATTCCTTTCGTTGGCCGGGCAGACAGGCTGCAGTCAATCGAACCTTCATTGAGCCAGGCCGAAAGGTCCAGATTCGTGCCTTCCCGCAGGTGAATCTCCACCTGCGGATATTTTTGCCGATAGACCCGCAGGACTTTCGGCAACCAGGCCGCCGACACACTGTAATAACTGCCGATATTCAGGCTGCCCTGGATCACGCCGCGGATTGCCGCCCCCTGTTCAGCGGCAATCTGCTGTGCCTTCACGATATTGCGCAAAGCCGGCAGCATTGCCTTGCCGTCAGCCGTCAGGCGCACACCGTGCTGCGTCCGAATCAACATAGGAAATCCAGTTTCTTGCTCCAATGAGCGGATCATGCGCGTAATGCCGGACTGCGTATAACCGAGGATCTCGCCAGCACGCGTCAGGCTGCCCTGTTCCGCTGCAATCAGAAGGGCTTCACATTTTACACTATCCATCTTTTTCTCCTATTATGATGAAATGTCATGATGTTTATGATAGTTTGCCGTTTGTATCATGGATAAATCTATCGTACAATATCTACAACAAAACATCAACGACAATCTTGTTTCAGGAGGATTTATCATGAATGAACAGCATTATCTTCTGCCCTTTGCTTCCGACTATATGGAAGGCACCCATCCTGCCATTCTCAAAAAAATGATGGAAATCAACCACACGCCGATGCCTGGCTATGGCGCGGATGATATCTCGCACCGCGCAACCGAAAAAATTCTCGCGGCCTGCCACGCGCCTGAAGGTGAAGTGCATTTTCTCATCGGCGGCACGCAGACAAACGCCACCGTCATCGATGCAATGCTGCCCTCCTATCAGGGTGTCATTGCGGCAGATACGGGACACATCAGCGTTCACGAAGCTGGCGCCATAGAATTCGGCGGCCATAAAGTCCTGCCGCTGCCCCACAAACTCGGCAAGCTTTCCCCGGATCAGATTGATGCCTTTCTCAAAAATTTTGAGCAGGACGGCAACCGCGATCACATGGTCATGCCCGGCATGGTCTATCTCTCACATCCAACCGAATACGGCACACTGTATACGGCCGATGAACTGCGCGCCATCCATCGCATCTGCCAGGAACATCACATCCGCCTATATCTGGATGGTGCGCGCCTTGCCTATGCACTGGCCTGCCCGGAAAACGAGCTGGATCTGCCGCTGATTGCCGCATGCTGCGATGCCTTCTATATCGGCGGCACGAAATGCGGTACCTTGTTTGGCGAGGCTGTTGTCTTCCCGAAAAAGAACACCGTGCCGCATTTCTTTACCATCATCAAGCAACATGGTGCCCTGCTCGCCAAGGGCTGGCTGCTCGGCCTGCAGTTTGATACGCTGTTCACGGATCATCTGTATCAAGAGATCGGCCGCCCTGCCATCGAAGCAGCTGACAGGATCTGCGAAGCCCTGAAAGCACATCATTACCAGCTTTTCTTCCCCACGCCGACGAATCAGATCTTTGTTGTCATGCCCAATCAGATCCTGCCGGAACTTGAAAAGAAAGTCGCCTATGGGTTCTGGGAAAAATATGACGAAAACCATACAGTAATCCGCTTTGCCACGAGCTGGGCCACCCGGACCGAAGATACAAAATCCCTCATTGCCATCCTGCAGAATCTGAAGCATTAATGCAAGCTACAAGGAACAGCGTAAAAAATCTCTATACGTTTCCGCATCAGCCTCAGCTATAAACGTTCCATAATAGCGCACTGTAATACGGAACATATACAAATGACGGATTCGCAGTCCAACTATCGCAGCAAAAGCCAAAGCACCACCAAAGTGAAAACATAGTGCGCCGAAAGCCAGCGCAGGCAATCCACGCGCCCAGCTAAAACCGTAATCCGTGCGAACGGAAATCTCCTGAAAATCTAGAATCGACACTTTGTTGAGCGCAATCGGTGGGCGGCCATCCGCAATCAATACCGTACCAAAGAGTCTGTAATCAGTGGAAATATCGCCTGACACGATACGGAAAGCCATAGCAACCCTCCCCTTTCATCACCTAGCACTTCATACTCAGTCGTACGACACTCTCACAAATAGGAACCTCTAATCTACCTATGCGGCAGTTAACCAGTCTTGTCCGACGATATCGGGCGGCCGTCCTTTCTAAGCTGCCTATGCGGCAGTTAACGCGTGTATGGCCTGGCAGCCAATAGTCATTCATTTCTAAGCTGCCTATGCGGCAGTTAACTCGTATAAGCCGATGCATCAGTGACTTTACCGTTTCTAAGCTGCCTATGCGGCAGTTAACCTGTCGTGTCACCTCCTACGCTGTGCGGTACCATTTCTAAGCTGCCTATGCGGCAGTTAACATCGTAATCGTCTGCGTCGATGCCGAAATCGTTTTCTAAGCTGCCTATGCGGCAGTTAACAGGAAATCAACGAGAGTAATGCAAAGCGGGATTTTCTAAGCTGCCTATGCGGCAGTTAACCAGCCCTGCAAGAGAGCTACTTTTTTTCACGCTTTCTAAGCTGCCTATGCGGCAGTTAACACGAAGTCCGAACCGACCAGAGCGCAGATCTTTTTCTAAGCTGCCTATGCGGCAGTTAACTTGGTCTGTATATTCTGCGGCGTGACGATGACTCTCTAAGCTGCCTATGCGGCAGTTAACGCTCTTAACGACAGCCATCTGTACATCATCAATTTCAGCAGTTTACAGCTTTTGAGACATAATAAAATCACGTAGCCCCTGCTGGTGTATAATAGATTCACCACAAACCAAACACGAGAGGTGCTACGTGGTGTCTCAATTATACACCAGTCAGTCAACAGTTGACAAACTCTTGACGATTTTTTCTTCCTTGTTTCTCGCTGCAACGAGACCGACGCGCCATTTGCTGGCGTGGCTTCTCATTGCTCAGCTGGCTCTGGAGTCGGCTTCGTCGGTGCGCTGCCTGTTCCGGCAGTTCCTGTCGAAGCAGACGGACACATCGCTCAACAGCTATTACCGTGCCCTTGGCAACGGCCTCGTCACGGATGCATCCATTCGCCAGGCCTTGGCGCTGCGGGCGCTTGCCATAGTGCCAGAGGCACTGCGGCAGGAGCCTATCCTGCTCAGCGTGGACGACACGTCCATTGCCAAGTGGGGCAAGCACTTCGACGGTGTAGGGATCCTGTACGACCACGCCAAACACGATGGCAAGTCCTATTTCAATGGCCATGCATTTGTCAGCTTGACGATGAGCGTGCCGGTCCTTCCATGAGAACGCAGGCAAGCAGCAGATCCGTTATATCGCGGTGCCGATTGGCTACGTCATGAGCAACGGCGAAGCCTCGAAGCTGACGCTTGCCTGCCAGCTTCTCGATGAAGTCATGCCAATCCTTGAAAAGCGCCAGGTCATCCTGCTCTTCGACAGCTGGTATGCCAAGCGTGAGCTGCTCGCGCATGCACTCCGCTACCCGAATCTCAGCGTGATCTGCAATGCACGTCATGATACGGCGATGTTCGAGTTGCCGGATTCGACAGCAGGCCGTCGCGGCCGTCCACCAAAGTACGGTAAACGCTTGATGCTGGACGAGATTGCCAATGATCTCACGAATTACCTTTGCCGGATGGACAACTATTTTGTTGCTCACCGTCTGGTGAAAACGCGCATCTTTGGCGACCATACCGTCCATGCCTATGTGACGCTGAGCAAGAGTGGCTCGTACCGTCTCTTTTTCATCACCATAGATCCGATGGCGCTGCACATGAGCATTGCTTGGCAGGAGAACAAAGGGCTCCGCAACACCAGCTCCAAGCATATGGCGATTTACCCGCTCAAGCTCTACAAACTCCGCTGGGGCATTGAGACGAACTACTACGAGCAGAAGATGGGGAGCTCGGCAGCTACAAAGTTCGCACAAAGACTGCGATTGAGCATCTGCTGAACCTGACGAATGCCGGACACGCTCTTATGAAGATCCTGCCGTACGAGGACGAGCGGCTGAGTGCCTACCAGGACAAGAGCCCGCAAGAGCTGCGGCACGCACTGAGCCAACAGATCCACAAGGAAGTATTTTTCGCCACTTTGGTGTCCAAAGCCCAAAGTAGCATAAATTCAAGCGCTCTGCTCAAAGCCTTGCAAGCCTTGGCTTGGGGCGATGGGCAAGCGGCTTAAAAGCTGTAAACTGCTGCATCAATTTCTAAGCTGCCTATGCGGCAGTTAACCTCAATCACATGAATGCTCGTAATTTCAAAAATTTCTAAGCTGCCTATGCGGCAGTTAACGCGTGAAAAAAGCGATGGTAGAAGTCATCAGATTTCTAAGCTGCCTATGCGGCAGTTAACGACCGGCGAGCAGATGCAGTCCGAACTGATGGTTTCTAAGCTGCCTATGCGGCAGTTAACGA